>Ga0209309_10000146_pt1 | contig 94360 bp, 85 predicted proteins | sample COGITO_mtgs_1204_2_FD_184807 | JGI IMG/M metagenome (GOLD analysis project Ga0209309, IMG submission 184807) | Pelagic marine microbial communities from North Sea - COGITO_mtgs_120412 (SPAdes) (version 2) | ecosystem: Environmental > Aquatic > Marine > Epipelagic ... | reverse complement strand
AACTTCAGGTTTCCCCGCAAGACAATCCAATTAGTTATAACTCTAAGATCTTTCTTTTAGGTTCTTGTTTTGTTGAGAATATAGGCGAGAAATTAGAGTATTTTAAATTTCAGAATTATAGAAATCCCTTCGGAATTTTATATCATCCAACAGCTTTAGAGAACTTTTTAAGAAAGGTAGTGGAAGATTATACTTACACTCAAGACGATCTTTTCTTTCATAATGAACGTTGGCATTGTTTTGATGCTCATTCCGATCTTAGCGATGTTGATGCTCAAGTTCTTATTAAAAACTTAAATGATAATTTAAAAGCTACAAAAGATTTCTTAACAGAAGCTACACATGTTATAGCCACCTTAGGAACTGCATGGAGTTACAAATATCTTGAAACTGATTATGTAGTTGCTAATTGCCATAAGTTGCCTCAGAAGGCATTTATGAAGCAGTTGATAAGTGTTGAAGAGGTTTCCCGAAAACTTGAATCTATAAGAGATTTGCTCTTTCAGTTGAATAACAAAACAGAACTCATTTTTACGGTATCGCCGGTGCGGCATATTAAAGATGGAATCATAGAAAATCAGTTGAGTAAAGCTCATCTTATAAGTGCAATTCACAAACAGTTACAAGTAAAACAAGTTAACTTGTTGGATGCTAGTTACTTTCCGTCTTATGAAATCATGATGGATGATTTGAGAGACTATAGATTTTATAGAGAAGATCTACTTCATCCCAATATAATGGCTATAAATTATATCTGGAATAAATTTATTGAAGCTTGGATTAGTAAAAAAGAGGGAAAAATTATGAATGATGTAGATTCTGTTCAAAAAGGCTTATCTCACAGGCCTTTCAATGAAAATTCCGATGCTTATAAAAAGTTCATAACTCGACTTCATCAAAATATAGATTCCTTAAAAAAAGAATACTCTTGGATGAATTTTTAAATTTTACGCAGTTAAAATTTAGTTATGCTCAATATTCAATTAAGATTTGGCTATTTCTGCTATAAAATTCCATTGTCAATATTTTAACGATTTCTTTACCTATCTTTCTGATTTACACATAATTAAAATGAAATATTATTGTTTTTTTCTTGTGTGGTATCTAAATTTTTGTATTTTTATAAAAGCAATAAGACGAAAACTAGTTCTTAATTAAAGATTGAAATTAGTCGAGAATTATTACTAAGTTTCTAAAATTTGTTGGGGTAGATTTTAGAATTTAAAAGCTTATGGACGGGTGGGGCCGTCCATAAGTATTTTTAATACTTACCACTTTGCACTTCTTCACTTAATTTTATAATTATCCTTTCTTCTTATTAGTATCTTTAGCTCAAATAATAAGCTATGAGAAAGGTTATTGTAGTTATACTTCTACTTTTAGTCGTATTTTTTGGGTATAAATATTTTGATTCAAGAAATAGCGAACGGGATCAATTATTAGAGAGTACAGATCTGATTCAAAAACAAATAAAGAATGTTGGAAAACTAGTAGTTACCGAAGGAAATTTTGCCCAAGTTTTCTCTTATAAAGACTCTAAAAAGTTTTATCTAGATATTTTTTCTGCTAGAAAGAAGGCGCTCATAATTGTTAATGCTGATGTTACCGTTTCTTATGATCTGAGTAAACTAAAGACAGAAGTTCATCCTGAAACCAAAACAGTTACTATTACTTATATTCCCGAAGAAGAAATCAAAATAAATCCGAATATTCAGTACTACGATGTAACTCAAGATTATTTAAATCAATTTGAAGCAGAAGACTATAATACTATTCAGAAAAAAGTAACAAAACTTATCAGCGAAAAAATTGAGAAGTCTTCCTTAAAGACCAATGCCAAGAATAGGCTCATAAGCGAGCTTCAAAAAATATATATTTTAACCAACTCTATGGGTTGGAAGTTAGAATATAATGGGAATTCATTTAATAGTAATAAAGATATGGAGTCTCTAAAATTATAATTATTTCACCATTAAATTATCTTCTACAAGTTCAATTCCACCATCAATCAAGTGCGCGATATCTTTGCGTTGTGCTTTAACTTTAAGTAAATGTTCTTTCACTTCCGCTGCAAATTTTGGATCTCGGTCTAAAACCAATTCATATATCTCAACAGAAAGTAACCAATCTTTTGGATGATGTTTTTTAGCAATCTCGAAAGCTGCTTCTAGGGAGAATTTAGTGTTTTCTCCATTTCTGCTATTTCTTACAGATTGGTATAAACTTTCCAGTTCTGTCTTTTCTGCTGTTTTCTTGCTTTTAATAGTGGTGCTGGAAACTTTGTGGGTAATGAGATCGAAGGATAATGGGTCTGCAGGGCCGGCAAAAGCAGATATCACTTCTTTACCGATAGCCATATCGTAATTTCCCCATTCTGGTTTGAATAATACTTCATCTTTATAAGTAACAGTACAATTTTTAAGACTGATCAAGATTATTTTACCTTGAAGATTCCTGGTACCAGTAATAATTTCTCCTTTTACAAAAACGCCCCCTTCAAATTCAAAAGTGATATTTTCACCTTCATAAATATCATAAGCCCTAAGATCTCTAGGGCTCATATCTTCTATGGCAAGATTAATTCCTTTCAATTTTCCAATTGGAGAACCAAATCCTTCAGGATGAATATGGGTACCATGACCCACCAACTCTTTGTCTCTGTTGGATAAAGCTGTTTTTCCGGTAGTTTGAAAATAGATAGGTTGATCTTTATGAGAGATCACTCGGGTAAACTCTCCTGAAATTTCAATACCTGTACTTAATTCTATAGTTCCCAGATTTTTTGAATTTATCAATTTCTCTAAACCGGATAAGCCTCCTTTTCTAAGAGACATTGTATTTGCAAACTCTTCCAAAACCTGACTTAAATAAGAGAAATCTGGCGTTACATATAATTGAGGCTGAGGTTTTGTAATATCAAATTCTTGGTTAGCAGCATCTAAATTATATTCTAATTTTTTCACTTTATCTGTCATGCACCAAGTGCTCTCTCCTATAGAAGATAAAAGTCCGGCCCCATAAATTTTTGGATCTTCCACAGTTCCAATTAGGCCGTATTCTACAGTCCACCAGTGTAAATTTCTAATTTGAGCCATTTCACTAGGTTCTCCCATATTATTCTGAAGAAAATCTACCTTCTCCTCAGCTTCACGAATTACGTCTTCTGGAGTATCTTCCGCTTCTTTTATGATTGAAAGGTGACGGATGGCTTCGTACATCTCATAATCTTTTGCACTAGAAATTGCTTTACATCCAATTTCACCAAAGCGTCTTAAATATTCTGCATATTCAGGGTTTGCTATAATTGGAGCGTGCCCGGCACCTTCATGTATAATATCTGGAGCAGGTGTGTATTCTATATGGTCTAGTTGTCTTATATCACTTGCAATAACGAGTACATTATATGCCTGAAATTCCATAAAAGCGGCTGGTGGAATAAATCCATCTACGGCAACCGCCGCCCAACCAATCTCTTTAAGGATTCTATTCATACCATACATGTTGGGAATACTATCAATAGAAATTCCGGTCTGTTTAAGACCATCTAGATAAGATGTATGAGCAACTTTGCTTAAGTAATCTACATTCTTGCGCATTACATATCTCCAAACCGCCTGGTTTATTGCAGTATAATCATCATAATTTTGTGGTTTGATAAATTGTTGCAAATGCTCAGGCAGCCTATCTAAAATTTCATTTGATTGAATTTTTTCCAACATATAAGTTAAGTATTTATTGCAGCCTAAAGATACAAAATTAGGTTTGGATATAATAGTTTTTAAATATTGAGAATATCTAACAACTACTCATAAAAAACGCTTCCTAGTGGAAGCGTTCAATAAAAATTATTTAGATTTTTCCGGTGGAAACTTTTTTAAGATCTCTGCTACAATTTCATTTATTCTTCCTTGTTTTCTATCAACATCTTTGGCTAAAGCAGCTGTTCCCATTCCTTGCCAAACAAGTTCTTTGTCTTTTGCATCTATAAGATCTATATAAAGAGTTCCTTCACTGGTAGAACTTACTGTATTTCTTCCTGCACCCCAATAGTAAGGATACCATCCACCCCAACCATACCCATAATAACCCATCATATTATTCTGATAGATATTGATGTTCTCATTGGTTTTTGTGAAAATACTAACTAACATATCCGGATCTTCAGACTTGGCATATCCTTGAGCGCTCATTGCAGCTTCAATTCCACGAAGGATTCTTTTTTTATCAAGATCTGAAACTTCCGCTTTGTCTATGCCTGGTTTAAAGAATGCATACGTTTTGTACTTATTAAAGTCTACAGATTGGTCATAATCTGATGCTACTCTTACAGTACTACAGGAGGTTAGAACCATAGCAAAGAGAAACATTGCAAATGTAATTTTGATGAATTTCATAAATATAAGTTTTAGAGGGTTACTACTCTTCTAAAAATAAGGAATCATCTACAAGATTAGGCATGGTAACTTTTAATTTAGGTTCCATCTGCATGGCTCGATTAATAGAGAAAACTGCTTCACTATTTCTAGCCCAAGATCGTCTTGCTAAACCGTTGTTAACATCCCAGAACAACATAGATTTCAATTTATCTTCAGACACCTTAGTTCCATCAAGAACCATACCGAAGCCTCCATTAATTACTTCTCCCCAACCAACGCCACCACCGTTATGAATGCTCACCCAGGTAGCACCTCTAAAGCTATCTCCAATAACATTTTGTATGGCCATATCTGCTGTAAACTTAGATCCATCATAAATATTAGAGGTTTCTCTGTAAGGAGAATCGGTACCGGAAACATCATGATGATCTCTTCCTAATATGATAGCTCCTTCTAATTCTCCATTGGCAATTGCCGTATTAAATGCCTTTGCTATTTCAATTCTTCCAATGGCGTCTGCATATAAGATTCTTGCTTTAGAACCTACTACTAGTTTATTCTCTTTTGCATTTTTGATCCATTTAATATTATCTGCCAATTGAGATTGGATCTCTCTAGGTGCTTCTAATTTCAATTTTTCAAGAACTTGTGTTGCAATAGCATCAGTCTTGTCCAGATCTAAATCTTTTCCGGAAGCACAGACCCATCTAAAAGGACCAAAACCATAATCAAAGCACATTGGTCCCATGATATCCTGCACATAGGAGGGATAAGCAAAAGTAGCATTTTCAGCCTTCTCTTTACTCAACTCTGCGGCACTTACAAATTGATTATTTTCATCTTTGAAGATTCTTGCTCCGGCTCTGGAGGCTTCTAAAAGAAAAGCATTTCCATAGTCAAAGAAATAAGTTCCTTTTTTGGTGTGATTATTTATAGCATCTGCTTGTCTACGTAAACTTTCCTGAACCTTCTCTTTAAAAAGATCTGGATTGGCACTCATCATTTTGTTAGCTTCTTCGAAACTTAAGTCTGCAGGATAATATCCGCCGGCCCAAGGGTTGTGCAACGAAGTTTGATCGCTTCCAAGATCTATATACATATTTGCTTTGTCGAAATGTTCCCACACTTCAACTATATTTCCATGAAAAGCGATAGATACCGTCTCTTTGTTTTCTTTTGCTTTTTTCACTCTTTCGGTAAGTTTTTCAAGATCTGAAATAACTTCATCTACCCAGCCTTGAGAATGTCTTACATGAACTGCTTTTTCATTTACTTCCGCACAAACTGTGATGCATCCGGCAATATTTCCAGCTTTGGGTTGCGCCCCGCTCATGCCTCCCAATCCTGAAGTAACAAATAATTTACCGGCAAGATCTTCTTGGTTCTTAGCGATTTTTCGACCGGCATTTAAAACTGTAATGGTAGTTCCATGAACAATTCCTTGAGGCCCGATATACATATAACTTCCAGCCGTCATTTGCCCATATTGCGAAACTCCCAATGCGTTGAATTTTTCCCAATGATCGGGTTGGGAGTAATTTGGAATTACCATTCCGTTGGTAACCACCACTCTTGGAGCATTCGTATTGGAAGGAAATAATCCCATTGGATGCCCGGAATAGATCACCAATGTTTGGTCTTCTTCCATTTCAGCTAAATATTGCATCACCAATAAATACTGCGCCCAATTTTGAAAAACAGCACCATTTCCACCATAGGTAATCAACTCTTCGGGATGTTGTGCTACAGCAGGATCTAAATTGTTCTGTATCATGAGCATGAGAGAACGGGCTTGTAAACATTTACCCGGATATTCTTCCACTGCTCTGGCTTTTATCTCATATTCAGGCTTAAACCTGTACATATAAATCCTACCAAATTTGTCTAACTCTTCTCTAAATTCAGCAAGTAAAGTGGCATGATGTTCAGCATCAAAATATCTTAAAGCATTTCTTAGCGCTAATTCTTTTTCTTCTTTATTAAGGATGTCCTTACGTTTTGGTGCGTGATTTGCAGAAGGATTTAAAACTTTTTTTGCGGGAAGATCTTTAGGAATTCCTTGTAAGATATGTTCTTTAAATGTCATTTTTTGGCTGCTGTTTATTAGTATTTTTATTATATCCATAGGGGCAATGGCGACAACCGCTCTCACAACAATAACCTCTTTTTAAATGATATTGTTCTGTAAAACACTTGTAGCCTTCAGGAGTTAAATAATAATCGCCCTCTTCAAGGGGAATTTTTTTCTTTAAAAAGCTCATATCACAAAAATACAATTTCTTATATTCAAACCTATGATCCTTATTGTAAACAAGTATATTCTGAAAAAAGGTTTTTTAGGAGTGAGTATTTGGCCTTTTGTGATATTAAAGGAAAAAGAGCTGAGTACAGACCCTATTTTTATGAATCATGAAAAAATTCATTTGCAGCAGCAAATTGAATTGCTCATTCTTCCTTTTTATATTTTGTATTTATTAGAATTTATACTGAAGTATTTCTATTATAAGAATGCTTATTTGGCATATAGAAGTATTTCTTTTGAAAGGGAAGCTTATCAAAATGAAACAGATTTAGAGTATCTGAAGAAAAGGAAGTTGTGGAATTCATTTCGTTTTTTAAGAACTAAAACCTAATGTTAATCAGCTATTATTTTGTTAGAAATCAAGCTGAAATTGCAATCTTTGCAAAATGTTAGAAACGCTGCATCTCGATTTAATAAATCCTCCTCTTCAGTTAATAGAGAATTTTGCAGCTACTAATATTAGTGTGCATATAAAGAGAGAAGACCTCATTCATCCTTTTGTTTCGGGGAATAAGTTCAGAAAATTGAAATATAATCTTCACGAGGCTAAAAGATTAAATACGAAAACCATTCTGACTTTTGGTGGTGCTTTTTCAAATCATATTGCCGCTGTTGCTGCCGCCGGAAAACTTATGAGTTTTAAAACTATTGGAGTTATAAGAGGTGAAGAGTTAGGAACGGATCTGGAAAAGACCGTAGAAGGCAATTCAACTTTAAGATTTGCTAAAGAGCAAGGAATGGAATTCCATTTTATAAGTAGAGAAAAGTATAGAGAGAAGGATTCTCTAGAATTTATTGAAACACTGAAATCTGCTTTTGGTGATTTTTATCTCATTCCTGAAGGCGGAACCAACGAGCTTGCAGTAAAAGGTTGTGAAGAAATTATTTCTCAAGAAGAATCAGAGTTCGATATTATCTGTTGTCCTGTTGGAACAGGAGGTAGTATATCAGGAATTATAAATGCCTCACAAAAGCATCAAAGGGTTTGGGGTTTTCCTGCTTTGAAAGGAGATTTTCTAAATTCAGAAATTATAAAATATACAGATAGAACAAATTGGGAGCTTATAAGCGATTATCATTTTGGAGGTTACGCCAAAGTGAATATAGAGCTTATTAATTTCATTAATGAATTTAAGAGAAAATATCAGATTCCATTAGATCCTATCTACACAGGGAAGATGATTTTTGGTATTTTTGACCTGCTGGAAAAATCGGCTATTCCTGAAAATTCTCGTATTTTAGCCGTTCATACCGGAGGCCTGCAAGGCATAGAAGGAATGAATAAGCAATTATCTAGAAAAAAATTACCCATAATCGATGTTTAGAATGATCTTCAAAAGACTTTTTTTCTTGATTTTACTTGTGTTTATGGTATCTTCCTGTGGAAGTAAAAAAAAGGTGACTTCTCGAAAATCTACACATAAAACCGAAAATAAAAGAGGAGATAGAACTCCAGCGCCAGCAAAACCTGTAGATGCTGTTGTTAGAGCTCGGCCTACCGGAAGTTATGCAGATATTGTAGAGCAGTATATTTCAGAATATTCTGAAATTGCTATGGAAGAAATGAGAATCTATAAGATTCCTGCAAGTATCACTCTGGCACAAGGAATTTTGGAATCTGGAGCAGGGAGAGGGGAGTTAACGCGAAGAGCAAACAATCACTTCGGTATAAAGTGTCATGATTGGGAAGGCGATAAAGTGTATCATGATGATGACCGTTCTCAAGAATGTTTCAGAAAATATAACGATCCAAAATATTCTTATAGAGATCACTCGTTGTTTTTAAGCGAAAGACGCAGGTATGCTGATCTATTTGAATTGGATATTGATGATTACGAAGCTTGGGCTAAAGGCTTAAGATCTGCAGGATATGCTACAGATAGATTGTATCCGAGAAAATTGATCGATATGATAGAGAGATATCAGCTTAATCAATTTGATGAAGAAGTTTTAGGTAAGAAATCGAGAAGAAGAGAACGCAGCTCCGAAATTGCAGATGCAAGTTCAAATCCTGGATTTAAAACATATACCGTTGAAAAGGGCGATACGCTTTATTCAATTTCAAAAAGATTTAATACAACAGTAGAAATGCTGCAGGAAGTTAATAATCTTAGATCTAATGACATTTCTATCGGTCAGAGATTAAAGGTGAATCCTGCTAATAACGAATTTTAAATATGATTTATAAAAGAAGTAGCGAGCTATTTGAAGATGCACAGAAAGTGATCCCTGGGGGAGTAAATTCGCCGGTTAGAGCTTTTAAAGCAGTTGGGGGAGATCCTATTTTTGTAGAGCGTGCAGAAGGAGCTTATTTATATGATGCAGACGGAAATAAGTTTATAGACTACATCAATTCTTGGGGGCCGATGATCTTAGGTCATGCTCACAAACCGGTGGTAGATGCAGTAATTGAAAAAGCTAAAAAAGGAACCAGTTTTGGAACTCCAACAGAAATTGAGACCAAAATTGCAGAATTAGCGGTAAAAATGGTTCCAAATATAGACAAGATCAGATTTGTAAATTCTGGGACTGAAGCTTGCATGAGTGCCGTTAGATTGGCTCGTGGTTTTAATTCAAAAGAGAAGATCATAAAATTTGCAGGTTGTTACCATGGGCATAGCGATTCATTTTTGATACAAGCAGGGAGTGGAGCCGTAACTTTTGGAACTCCGAATAGCCCCGGTGTTACTCAGGGAACAGCAAAAGATACGCTGCTTGCAAAATACAATGATCTTGAAAGTGTAAAGCAATTGATCGAAGCTAATAAGAATGAGATCTCTTGTATAATTTTAGAACCTGTTGCAGGAAACATGGGTTGTATCCCACCGCAAAAAGGATTTTTAGAAGGTCTTCGCAAACTCTGCGATGCTAATGACATTTTATTGATATTTGATGAAGTAATGACAGGGTTTAGATTGGCGCCTGGAGGTGTACAGGAAACTTCTGGAGTTAAAGCAGATATCGTTTGTTTCGGGAAAGTTATTGGAGGCGGATTGCCTGTTGGTGCTTTTGCCGCAAGAAATGAGATCATGAATTATTTGGCACCTGTTGGCCCTGTTTATCAGGCCGGAACTTTAAGTGGAAATCCTTTGGCTATGGCTGCGGGCTTAGCAATGCTTACGGAGTTGGATGAGAATAGACAGATCTTTGAGAGCATCAATAAGAAAACCGAATATCTTCATAAAGGATTTGCAAAGGTTTTAAAAGAGAATAATGTAACTCATACCATCAATAGAATTGGTTCTATGATCTCTGTACATTTTGCAGAGGAAGAAGTGGTAGATTTTGAATCTGCCGCAAATGGAAATAATGAAACTTTTAAAAAGTTCTTCCATGGCATGTTAGATCATGGTGTTTATATTGCTCCAAGTGCCTTTGAAACTTGGTTTATAACAGAAGCTTTATCATATGAAGATCTTGACAAAACTATAGATGCAGTAAATCAAATAGCGAAAACGCTATAAATGAATATTTTGTTGAGATATAGCTTTTGGAAGAGCATGACGAATCTCATAATGATGTCACCCCGAGCAGTCGAAGTGTCTATAACACTTATATAACTGACTTATTTATTGGTTAATATTATAAGAGATGCTGAAACGAGTTCAGTGACAATTTTAATAATGATGTCACCCCGAGCGGAGTCGAGGGGTTTATATTAAATTAATTGATTTTTATTTATAGAAAACCCGTAAAAGTTCTTCCGAGATTTTTACGGGTTTTTTTGTTTTGTGATCCATTAAACACCAGGTAGATTTAGCTTTCACCAAGATCTCTCCAGATTCTTTGTTTAAAACATTCACATGTCTTTGAGAAGTTACATGCGTGTGCTCCCCCACGAACGTTTGAATAAGAAGCTCTTCATCTAAAAAAGCTTGTTTTTTATAATCTATTTCGTGCCTAATTACTACCCAAAAATATTCTTCTTTTACTTCATCACTGGCTCTAGATTCCCAATGGGTTTTAGCGATATCTTGTATCCATTGCAGATATTGTACATTGTTTACATGATTTAGCTCATCAAGATCAGATTCAGAAACCGTGAGATGTTGTTCGAATATTTCGGGTGTGTAACTCATTTCTATTTTTTCATTATTTCAACCTCAAATAATTTATCCCAGTTCTTTCCAGTTACGTAAAGTTTTTTGGTATTTGGGTTGTATGCAATTCCGTTAAGCACATCCAATTTTGGATGCTGAGTAACTTTATCGCGGAGATCGTGAAAATCTATAATTCCTTCTATAGCTCCATTCTCAGGATTTATAATAGCAACTCCATCTTTTTGATACGTATTAGCGTAGATCTTTCCTTCTACCCATTCCAGTTCATTTAACTGAGTGGAGATGGTATGATTTGTTGTAGGTTGAATGTAATCCATTTCCGCAAGGGTTTGGGCATCTAAGGTCCAGATCTTCTCTGTCCCATCGCTCTTAAAGAATTTCTTACCATCATTACATAGACCCCATCCTTCTTTGCTTTGATTGAAATTGAAAGTTCCTATTTTCTCTAAGGTGTTGATATTATATATAAATCCAACTCCTTTTTGCCAAGTAAGCTGGTAAATCCTACCATTAAGAATAGATAAGCCTTCTCCAAAGTAACGTTTGTCTAGATCTATTTTCTTTAAAACTTCTCCAGTTTCAAAATTGGTGATCCTTAAAGAAGAACTTCCATATTGCCCGGTGCTCTCATATAAAGTATCATTTAAAAATTCTAATCCTTGTGTATACGCCCCAATATCGTGGGGGTAGGTATTAATGATCTTGTAAGTATAAATAACCGGTGGATTATCATTATATATTTTGATTGCCGTTTGCAGCGTATCTGTAGTTCCTTGAGAAAAAACTAAGGCACTAACTTTTTGATTTCCTAATTTTTGATCTTTCAGAGCGATCTTTAAATTGGTAATTCCATTTTTCTTCGGAAGCAATTTATCATGAAGATAAAAGTTCACCGAATCAATTTTTTTGCTTTTTGGATTCAAAATTGAGATCTCCATAGAGTCCCCAAGATGATATTCGGCTTTAGTTTGATCTAATTTTAAAGAAAAATCACTTATTTTTTTTTCAGAATTACTTCCACAAGAAATTAAAAGTAAGTTTAAAATAAACAGTAACAGTAGGTTAGCTTTTTTCATAGAAATTTGCGTGTTTGCTGATGGCTAAATTAATTAATTCAGGTTAAAAAATACTTGTAAAATGTATCAAAGATTGTATATTTGCCCCGGCAAGTCCCACACAACCAGCTCCTGCTGAATCCCCCAGGGCGGGAACGCAGCAAGGGTAGGTGGTCGAAGCGGTGTGATGTGGGTAGCTTGCCATTTTTTGTATCTGATATTTAAATTTTATCGCATCTTTGTTACCTATGAAAACAGATGCTTCACAATCCCCAAAAGTTGTACTTATTACCGGAGGTTCCTCAGGAATCGGTAAATCTATAGGCGAATATCTTTCTGATAGAGATTATAAGGTTTACGGTACAAGTAGAAATCCTCAAAATCAAACAAATTCAAAATTTCCATTAGTTGCTTTAGATGTTACTAAAGTTGAGACTATAAATACAGCTGTATCTTCAATCATCGAAAAAGAAGGTAGAATTGATGTTGTGCTTAATAATGCCGGGATTGGGATTACGGGGCCTCTTGAAGAAACTCCAGATATAGAAATTAAAAGAGCTTTTGATACCAATTATTTCGGTCCTCTAAATGTTATAAAAGCTGTATTGCCTCATATGAGAGAGCAGGGTAGTGGTCTTATAATTAATATTACCTCCATCGCTGGATATATGGGCTTGCCATATCGCGGAATCTATTCTGCCTCCAAAGGAGCGCTAGAATTAACTACAGAGGCTTTTAGAATGGAGTTGAAAGATTTCAATATTAATATGACCAATGTTGCCCCGGGAGATTTCGCTACCAATATTGCAGCTGGTAGATTTCATGCCCCAGTTATTAAAGGTTCTCCTTATGAAACTTCCTATGAGCGAACTTTAAAAATAATGAATGAGCATGTAGATCACGGTAAGGATCCTCAGGTAATGGCTAAAGCAATTTACAAGATCATCAATACTAAAAATCCAAGAGGGCATTATAAAGTAGGAGAGCCATTGCAAAAATTCTCTATTGCCCTTAAAAGAATTTTACCAGATAAAGTCTATGAGAAAATGTTGCTGAAGCATTATAAATTGTAATTTTGCGGCATTAATTTTTCTATAAAAATCTTAAACAAACCACTATGAAATTTTTTATTGATACTGCAAACCTTGATCAAATAAAGGAGGCTCAAGATCTTGGAGTTCTTGATGGAGTAACTACCAATCCTTCTCTTATGGCGAAAGAGGGAATTACCGGAAGAGAGAATATCATTAATCATTACAAAAAGATATGTGATATTGTAGATGGAGATGTAAGTGCAGAGGTAATTGCTACAGATTTTGATGGAATGGTAAAAGAAGGTGAAGAGCTTGCTAAGCTTCACAAACAAATTGTTGTAAAAATTCCTATGATTAAAGAAGGAATAAAGGCTATTAAATATTTTAGTGATAAAGGAATTAGAACAAACTGTACGTTAGTTTTTTCTGCCGGGCAAGCATTATTAGCTGCTAAAGCCGGTGCAACTTATGTTTCTCCTTTTATTGGAAGACTAGATGATATTTCTACTGATGGATTGAATCTTATTGCAGACATTAGATTGATCTACGATAACTACGGATTTGAGACTGAAATTCTTGCTGCTTCTGTTCGTCATAGTATGCATATTTTAGAATGTGCTAAAATTGGCGCAGATGTAATGACAGGGCCACTTTCTTCTATTGAAGGTTTATTAAAACACCCATTAACAGATATTGGATTAGAGAAATTTCTTGCAGATTATAACAAAGGAAACTAGATCTTAATAAATACAATGCATTAAAAAATCCCTGATGAAAGTCAGGGATTTTTTAATATCTATATTTCTCTTAAGTCTTTATTTCTGACTTATGAATTCTAATATTTTACTTTCTAACTCTGGAGAGTTTAATTGAACATCTCCTCTTATAATTGTTCCATCAGGATTTATAAAAAGTAATTTATTCAAGTAATTTTTAAGTAGCTTTTCTTTAACCCTTATGATCTCTAATTTATATTCAAACTCAGGATTATAAGGTTTCTTATTAATACGGTCTACCCAAATATCAAATTTATCTTTGTCTATATTAATTCCAATAAAATTGATCTCTGGATATTTAAACCTAAGGTCTTCAATGATCTTATTTTCCCATTTATGATGACCTTGAGAAGATAAAGTCCAATGATAAGTAATTATAGGTTTTTTAGAGATATTTTTTAGTTGAACGGTATCCCTTTTGCTATCTAGAAGTTTTAAATGTCCAATGTTATTTCCCGGTAATAAATTACTTTGGATCATAGCCATTTGTTTTATATCGGCCATTTGTCCTCCAGAATATTTCATTCCAGAAAGCATATCTAAAATCGAGTGAATATCATCCTTATCTTGAGAATATATTATTCCTTGAGCGGCTAGTAGCTCTAGAAAAGAGTTTCTAATAGATTCTATTTTTATAAGAGAATCTACCATTTGCATTCTATCCTTAATGTTGGAATAGCTATTAAGATTATAACAATCTAAAGAAGTTCCTTTTCCCTTATTGCAGTCCTCTATGGATTTTGTTCTTAAATAATCATCTAAAAAATTTAAGTAAACGTAACTGTCTTGAGAGGCTTTATCGTTAAAAGATATTTCTTTACGATAATCGTGAAAACTTTTGGGGATATTATCGGCAAAATCACGATAGTATTTTTCTATTAAGAAGGTATATCGTTCTCTTAGATCATAATATTCATAATTGATGCTAGAGGTTGCTAGCTTATAAAATTGATCAGATAGATTATATCGATCTCTTAAACCATTAAGATCTGAAATTCTTTGTTCTCTAATAGAATCTGTCTTACGTGCAAATTCTTCAGGTTTTACACGATAATAGTGAAGTATAAGATCATTGTTCTTTTGATTTAAAAGATACATTTCTGTCAAGAAATTACTTTCTTTGGAACCCTTACCGCTAAAATTTATAGATTCATCAAACTCTAATGTATTTACAAAAACCATCGTGCTATCCCCCGGTTCTAGATACATGATTTGATTTTCTGGAGGATGCTTAAATATGTATAAACCTGGTTCTATATTATTAAGTTCGCCTCCAAAACGGTTGTTGTCATTTAATTTGAAGGTATCTATATCAACATCATTCTTAGAAATGATAACAAACTTGCTACTCGGGTTTTCAATTTGTCCACCTACATACACTTTTTTTGAAGTTTTCGTGTCATCATTGCAGGAAGTTAAAACTACAAATGAGAGTAATATTGCGAGGGATATAATTCGTCTCATAAGACTTTAGGGAAATTCTTGGGCAATTGAATAATTATTATGATGAAACAAATATAATTTTTGATTCTCCTTCTTTTGTTAATCGATAGTTAAAAGGCTGAATTAAAAAGTTAATCTTTTATCAATTGGACAATATTAGCTACTTTTGCAAAAATTTACAAGAAGAAATCTACTATATATGTTATCAGTTTCAAATCTTTCAGTTCAATTTGGTAAACGCGTTTTATTTGACGAGGTTAATACCACTTTTACACAGGGAAATTGCTATGGTATTATTGGTGCCAACGGTGCCGGTAAATCTACGTTTTTAAATATTCTTTCAGGTAAGAGTGAACCAACAAGTGGTCGCGTCTTTCTTGAGCCAGGTAAAAGGATGTCTGTTCTAGAACAGAATCACAACCTGTATGATGAATACACTGTTCTAGAAACAGTAATCATAGGTAATCAACCTTTGTTCAAGATAAAAAAGGAAATGGATGAAATCTACGCTAAAGAAGATTTTAGTGATGCCGATGGAGAAAGAGTTGGAGTTTTGCAAGTAGAATTTGAAGAAATGAACGGTTGGAATGCAGATAGTGATGCTGCTGCAATGTTATCTAACCTAGGAATTTCTGCAGATTATCATTATTCGTTAATGAAAGATCTTGATGGTAAACAAAAAGTAAGGGTATTAATAGCTCAGGCACTTTTTGGAAATCCCGATGTTCTAATCATGGATGAGCCTACCAATGACTTGGATTATGAAACAATAATCTGGTTAGAAAATTTCCTTGCATATTATGATAATACTGTAATTGTAGTATCGCATGACCGTCACTTCTTAGATGCTGTTTGTACTCATATTTCTGATATAGATTTTGGAAAGATCAATCATTTTAGTGGTAACTATACCTTCTGGTATGAGTCTTCTCAATTAGCAGCAAGACAACGTTCTCAACAAAATAAGAAAGCGGAAGAAAAGAAGAAAGAACTAGAAGAGTTTATTAGAAGATTTAGTGCGAATGTGGCAAAATCTAAACAAGCCACTTCTCGTAAAAAAATGATAGATAAGCTTAATATTGAAGGAATTAAACCTTCAAGTAGAAGATATCCAGCAATTATTTTTGAAAGAGACAGAGAAGCTGGAGATCAGATCTTGCATATTGAAGGATTAGAAGCGTCTATTGATGGGGAAACGATTTTTAAAAATATAGATCTTAACCTTAAAAAAGGAGATAAAGTGGTGGTGTATTCTCGAGATTCTCGTGCTACTACTGCTTTTTATGAAATATTGAATGGAAATCAAAAAGCGGTGGCCGGTACCTATAATTGGGGTATTACTACTACTCAATCTTATTTGCCATTAGATAACTCTCAGTTTTTTGAAAACGATCTCACTTTAGTAGATTGGTTGCGCCAATGGGCCAAAACAGAAGAAGAAAGAGAAGAAGTTTATATTCGAGGATTCCTTGGTAAGATGATCTTTAGCGGTGAAGAAGCATTAAAGACTTCTAATGTGCTTTCTGGGGGAGAAAAGGTAAGGTGTATGTTGAGTAGAATGATGATGATGCGTGCAAACGTATTGATGCTAGATGAACCTACAAATCACTTAGACCTAGAATCTATTACCGCATTTAATAACTCGTTAAAGAACTTTAAGGGGACAGTATTGTTTACTACTCATGATCATGAATTTGCTCAAACTGTTGCCAATAGAGTAGTGGAGCTAACTCCAAGTGGAGTTATAGATAGATATATGAGTTTTGATGAGTATATGGATGATAAAAAGATCAAAGAACAACGTGATAAAATGTATGGAGTTAAAGCTTAGTTTCATCTTAATTTTAAAATAGAAAAACCCTCAAATTTAATTTGAGGGTTTTTCTATTTATGGAAAGAAGAATCTATTCCTCTTCATCATGATAATCTTCATTAAAAGTGGCAGCAACTATTTTATTAGCTTCGTCTAAATGAGAAGTTACTGCAAATAATTGAACTTGCCCCGGCATCCCGCCACCAAATCCGGCTCTTAATCCAGAGTCAAAATCGTTTCTTACTCTGCATGAGATTCCTGCTTTTTCAAAAAGTTCTAATAGGTATTGCACATTTACATCAGACCCGGTATATACTCTTTCATAATTATCTTCTGTACTCATAATTTTAGGTTTTAGAATATCTAAAATACATAAAGCAAGGTTCTAAAATATGAGTTTTTTAAAGAGTTTAACGTTCTAGGCATTGTAATATTTACTATCCCAAATTGAAGTGCTAAAATTCTTACCCATTTTAAATCCGTAGAAAATAGCCATTCCTGCAATTCCTTTAAAGATAAAAAAGAAGGTCATAATGAATTCTGAAGTTGTAGTATGTGGACTAAATAATCCATCTGGTACCATAAAAGTAAATGCTAAGCTTAAAAATGCTAGAAATATGAGTAAGTTCTCCACCTCTCTAAACGGCCACATCAGCAGCTTTCTTAACGGATGTAGGTCTCTGCCCCAAGAATGAATTAAATAGTAGTAATTATTGCCTATGGGGGCAAATAGCAATGGATCATCAGCGTTCTCTAGTTTAAACAATTTTGAAGGAGCCATTATTTTAAACCCTTGTAACTCTATCTGGTGTTTGTTCTCTAGTTCTTTGATTTTTATCAAAGTTTCATAAGGAAGTTTTCCTTTAAAATACCTCGTGTCTAAAAATCTCAACCTGTATTTAATACAAGTGGTTTTAATATCAGAGATATGGAAAATCTTTTCTGACTCTAAGTGGTCGAAATCAAAATTATTATTAGAATAATCGGAGCCATCAGTTAATCTTTTTTTGATTTCTTCCTCTCTAATGGTATCTTTTTCTAATACTTCCCGAACAGATTGCATTAAATCATCTGGAGTAATTCGTTTGTTTCTGGATCTTAAGATTTTTTCTGGAATATGTGTGCGGCGTATTTTCATCATCATCAACTTTGCGTTCAACTAATTTAAATAATTGATTTTGAACTAGCAACGGCTTCTAAAAATTAATTTTAAAAAGATTGGATGCCTCCATTATTCAGGGTACACAAAGGTTAAAGATGTACTAATTATATCGGAATTCAGAACCGCGTTTTACAATTTTTCGTTTATTTCAGTAGAAAATAAAAACAAAATTCTATGAAAAATTTAAAATTTTTAGCAATTGCAGTTTGTGCAGTATCATTATTCTCTTTTGGGACAGTGAATGCTCAACAAATGAAAAAAGAGAAAACTACAATGGTAGGAGGCGCAGAGATGTACCCTAGTAAGAATATCATTGAAAATGCCGTAAATTCTAAGGATCATACAACTTTAGTAGCAGCGGTTAAAGCAGCAGATTTGGTGGAAGTTCTTCAGGGAGATGGTCCGTTTACAGTTTTCGCACCTACTAATGCAGCATTCGATAAATTACCTGATGGAACAGTTGCTACTCTATTGAAACCAGAAAACAAGGAACAGTTACAAGCAATTTTAACTTATCATGTTGTAGCTGGAGATTTTAAAGCAGCAGATGTTGTTGCAGCTATAAAAAAGGGAAATGGTAAAGCAACGTTTAAAACCGTAAATGGAGCAGAGTTAACTGCTATGATGGATGGTAAGAATGTAAAAATTCAAGATGCTGCGGGCAACGTTGCAACTGTTACAATTGCAGATGTAAATCAATCTAATGGAGTGATACACGTTATCGATACTGTATTATTACCAAGTAAATAAACTGCAATGTTAAGAGCGGGAGTTCTTAAAAGCAAAAGGTCATTTTCTTAATTGAAAATGACCTTTTTTTTATATCTAAACAAAATGAGTTATCTCAACTCAGCATTCAATTCTTTTTCAAAACGCTGTTGCATTTTACTCATAATCTTGTCTATCTGTTTATCTGTAAAAGTGCTATGCTCATCTTGAAACATAAAGCTCACTGCATAACTTTTCTTTCCTTCTGGTAAATTTTTACCTTGATAAACGTCAAATAAGTTCACAGATTTTAAAAGTCGCTTTTCAGATTGTTTTGCAATAGATTCTATTTCCTCATATCGCACAGATTCATCCAATAATAGAGCAAAATCCCTTCTTACCGCTGGCGATTTTGGTACTGCTGTAAATTTCACCTTCTGACTTTTGGCAGTTTCCAAAATTAAATCCCAGTTAAAATCGGCATAAATTACTTCTTGCTGAATTCCGAAGTGTTTCAAAATCGAGTTTTTAAGCACTCCAAATTCTACCAATTTAGATTTACCTGCACTTATAGCTAAACCTTCAGAAAAGACATCAGCTTTAGCTGAAGATGTCTTAGAAGGTGTTATACCTAAACGTTCAAAGATACTTTCAATAATTCCCTTTAAAAAGAAGAAGTTACCCGGAGATTGAGTGGTATTCCACGATTCAGAAGATTTGTTACCTGAAACAAGAAGGCTTAAATGCTTTTTCTCTTCGCGTCCTCCTGGATAGTTATGGTAAGTCTTTCCAAATTCGAAGATTTTAAGTTCGCTTCTTTTTCTATTTAAATTATAGCTGATAGCTTCTAATCCTGAGAATAATAAAGATTGACGCATCACAGATAGATCCTGACTTAAAGGGTTAAGCATTCTCACGCTCTGCTCATCGCTAATTTGATCGCTTAACTTAGTATACTTATCTGTTGTTAAAGAATTCGCCATGGTTTCGTAAAAACCTTGACCTACTAATTGGTTTGCAATATGATTTTGAAGCTTATAATCTTCAAATTTTGAAGAATTGGAGATGGAAGCATTTAATTTAGTTCCAAACTCAATATTGTTGTAACCGTAAACTCTTAAGATCTCCTCAATAACATCGGCCTCTCTTTGTACATCTACTCTATAAGATGGAATTGTAAGTCCCATCCCAGATTCTGTAACATTATTAACTCTAATTTCTAACGAAGCTAGTATAGATTTGATAGTCTCTTCAGCAAGATTCTGCCCAATAAGTTTGTTTACTTTTTCGAAGGTTAAGAACACTTGAAAATCTTCGATCTTTTTGAAATACAAATCATCAACATCACTCGTAATTTCTCCACCAGCAATCTCTTTAATTAACACAGCAGCGCGTTTTAAAGCATATTCTGTAATATTTGGATCTATTCCTCTTTCAAATCTAAAGGATGCATCTGTGTTAAGTCCGTGGCGTTTTGCAGTTTTTCTAACACTTACAGGGTTGAAGTACGCACTTTCAATAAATATTTTAGAAGTGGTTTCTTTTACACCACTAGATATTCCTCCAAAAACTCCCGCGATGCATAAAGGTCCTTTTGTATCACAAATCATCAGGTCTTCCTCGTGAAGCTCTCTTTCTACTTCATCTAAAGTGGTAAATTTTGTACCTGCAGGAAGGGTTTTTACATGAATCTCATTTCCAACAATACTATCCGCATCAAAAGCGTGTAGAGGTTGGCCAAGTTCATGCATTACATAATTGGTAGCATCTACTATATTGTTTTTAGGATTAATTCCTATAGCTTTTAATCTATTCTGAAGCCATTTTGGTGAAGGTTTCACTTTAATATCAGACATTGTTAATCCACAATATCTTGGTGCAAGGTTAGAATCTTCAACAAAAATTGGAATTCTCAAACTTCTGCTATCTACATTAAACCCACTTACCGATGGAGTTATAAGTTCTAAACTTAAGTCTTGTTGCTGGTAGCCGGCTTTTAGATCTCTGGCAACACCCCAGTGGCTCATAGCATCTGCTCTATTTGGAGTAAGGCCTATTTCAAAAACCTGATCATTCTCAACTTCAAAAATATCGGCAATAGCACTTCCCGGTTCAAGATCGTTTTTAAGAACCATAATTCCATCATGACTTCCACCAAGACCCAGTTCTTTTTCTGAACAAACCATTCCAAAGCTTTCTTCTCCTCGAATCTTTCCCTTTTTGATCTCCCAAGATTCTCCATTTTCATCGTACAAAACGGTGCCGATGGTGGCTACTGGAACTTTTTGACCTTCTGCAATATTCGGAGCGCCACAAACAATTTGTAAGTGCTCATTATAGCCAATCTCGATTTTGCATAACTGAAGTCTGTCTGCGTTTGGATGCGGTATACAACTTAAAACTTGACCAACCACAATTCCTTCTAATCCTCCTTTCACGCTTTGAAAACTTTGAATACCCTCTACTTCCAAACCAAGATCTGTAAGTAAATGGCCTGTTTCTTCAGGGTTATTAGGTAGTTTTATAAATTGCTTAAGCCAATTGTATGAAATTTTCATAGGTTCCTTTTTTCCAGTGGCAAAGATAGTATTACGAATGGTTTTGACATAATTTGCTGTTTGTTTTTAGTTAGAAAATATGAGCAGAAATAGAAAAAGAGGCACATTGCCGTACCTCTTCTCTTATTATTCTGAATTTGAAAATTCTACATAGATTTAGTATAAGTCCAAACAGCGGCTTTTTCCCATTCCTTATCTTCGCCTTGTTCAAATATTGTCTACATCAATTTTCCATCAGATTCTTTTACAACTTCATGCTTTGCAGATTTATTTACACCTTCTCTATTGGTGTAATCTTCTACTAATTCAAAAGAATTATCACCAAATTATTTAATTATTACTGTGCTCAATTATTGTCAAAATGTTCTGTAAAATATTGATATTTAGTTTTTTAACTTGTTGGAGTTGCGAATAAATCAACGGAATAAAATTTATTTGAAGCTGAGTTTTTGATTGTGTAGGAAATGAATTGTCATAATTTGAATTGGAACTATTATATAGGAAGATATAAAGTGATATAAATATCCCTGCTAGCTGATGTAGTTCCAAATATTTTTATGCTTGGTAACTTGTGAATACGTGTATCTAATGGCTTTGTTTTTCTCTAATTTTAGTTCTGGATCTTCAGTAAGCATTTGTTTTGCGTAATATCTGGCGGTTTGAAGGATCTGATTATCTTTTATAATATCTGCTATTTTTAGATTTAATACGCCACTTTGTTGGGTTCCCATAAGATCTCCGGGACCTCTAAGTTTTAAATCAACTTCAGCAATTTCGAAGCCATCACTGGAAGCAGTCATGGTTTGAAGTCTTGTTTTTGCATCTTCAGATAGTTTATGGCTCGTCATTAAGATGCAATAACTCTGTTCAGCTCCTCTACCAACTCGGCCTCTTAGCTGATGTAATTGCGAAAGTCCAAATCTCTCGGCGCTTTCAATAATCATTACACTGGCGTTAGGAACATTTACTCCAACTTCTATTACAGTAGTCGCAACCATAATTTGAGTTTCTCCTTTTACAAATCGGTTCATCTCAAATTCTTTGTCAGCTGGTTTCATTTGTCCATGAACAATAGAGATCTGAAATTCGGGCATTGGGAATTCTCTAGCAATACTTTCATAGCCATCCATCAAATCTTTATAATCCATTTTTTCTGATTCTTGGATCAGCGGATAGACCACATAAATTTGTCTTCCTTTTGCAATCTCATCCTTAATAAATCTGAAAACTTTTAGACGATTACTATCGTATCTATGTACGGTTTTTATCTCTTGTCTTCCGGGTGGTAATTCATCAATTACAGATACATCTAAATCTCCATAAAGACTCATTGCTAAAGTTCTTGGAATAGGGGTGGCGGTCATCACCAAAACGTGTGGAGGGAGATGATTTTTTTGCCATAATTTTGCTCTTTGTGCAACTCCAAATCTGTGCTGTTCATCTATAATTGCAAGCCCTAAATTCTTAAATTTCACCTTGTCTTCTAAGAGCGCATGCGTACCAATTAAGATGTTAATTTCGCCATTTTCTAATTTTTCATGGATTTCTCTTCTCTTTGAAGCTTTAGTTGAGCCAGTTAAAAGAAATATACTGGTATTCAGTTCATTACATAATTCAACTAAACCGTTATAGTGCTGTACTGACAAAATTTCAGTAGGAGCCATTAAACAGGCTTGGAAATCGTTGTCAAGTGCTATTAACATTGACATTAGCGCAACTATGGTCTTCCCGGATCCAACATCTCCTTGCAAAAGGCGATTCATCTGTGCACCGCTCCCCATATCGCTCCTAATTTCTTTGATCACTCGCTTCTGGGCACCGGTTAATTCAAAGGGTAAATGCTTCTCATAAAACTCACCAAAATTATCTCCTATCTGATCAAAAACAAAGCCTTTAATTTTTTGTTTATGAAGCATATTTTTAACCAAAAGTTGAAGCTGAACGTAAAATAATTCTTCAAATTTTAATCGAAATTGTGCTCTTGCAAGTAGCTCTTGACTGGTGGGAAAATGAACATTAAAAAGAGCTTCAGATCTTGAAATTAATTTTAATTCATTTCGTAGTTCTTCATTTAAAGTATCGTAAAATCTTCCTTTAGTTTCCAGAAAAAGTTGTTGCATAATTTTGGTGATCACCCTATTTGTGATCCCAGATTTTGCCAATTTTTCGGTGGAAGGATAAATAGGTTGCATGGCAGTTCTAAGATTTTTTTCATGCTCTTCCAGCAATTCAAGATCTGGATGAGGCATGCTAAAAACACCATTGAACCAATTGGTCTTTCCGAAGATTACATAGGGAGTATTGATCTTTAAACTCTCTCTTATCCATTTTTGCCCCCTAAACCAAACCAGCTCCATTTTACCTGTATCATCTACAAATTCTGCCACCAGTCTACTTCCTCGCTTTTGTGCTACAGTTTTAATATTGACAATTTTGCCAACAACCTGAACATCTGAAGAATTTTGTTGTAATTGATTGATCTTATAATATTTGGTCTTATCTAGATATCTATTAGGAAAGAAGTTGATAAGATCTTGATAGGTATGAATTCCCATCTCCTTACGAAGCAGTTCAGCTCTGGCAGGACCAACACCTTTTAAATAATCTATGGGAGTTTGCAACAGGTTTGAATTCATGAAACGAAGATATTAAAAAACCTTTAAAGCTATCTTCTTGTCAATCTTCTGTGATTTTTGAGTTGCTAATTGTATTTTTATACTTTCAATAGGTGCAAAATACGTTTTAAACCGTGTATAAATCTTTGTGCCTTTACGATCCCTCCTTATGAAGGCACTTATAATGCTATTGTTCTTAATGGTTTATGCACCAATTTTCTCTCAATCTACTTTGAAAGATAAGCAGATAGAAAGCGTGAATTTTAAAACTACCAATGCAGATATTGCTATACTTCCTTTAACTAGAACAGTAAAAGGAAAGATGACTTATACCTTCAAAATTATCCAGGATATAGATTCAATCTATCTCGATGCCCGAAATATGGAATTTGAAAATGTCTTATTGAATGGCGAAAAGGTGAATTATTATTATGATAATTCTAAGATCTGGGTGATTGCTGATTTTAAAACTACCGAAAATGATACTCTTAGTTTAGAATTTTCGATTAACCCGAAGCAGGCTATGTATTTCATTAACTGGAAATATGCTGATGTTAACATTAAGAAAGAAGTCTGGACACAGGGACAGGGTAAAAATACTTCGAATTGGATGCCGGTTGTAGATGATATGAGGGAGAAGACTATTTATAATCTTAAAATAGCCTTTAAAAAAGGCTACGAGCTCGTTGCAAATGGAGAATTAACAGAAAAACTAGCGTTGAATGACAGTATAACTCAATGGCATTATTCTATGAAAAATCCAATGAGCAGTTATTTGGTGGGGATAGCAGCAGGAAATTATAGAGTAAAAGATGAAGTTGCTGAAACTAGTATTCCTATTAAAATGTATTATTATCCGGAAGATTCTTTAAAAACTGAACCTACTTATAGATATTCAAAACAAATTTTCGATTTTTTGGAAAAGGAAATTGGAGTGTCCTATCCATGGCAAAATTATAAGCAAATTCCTGTGCAAGATTTCTTGTATTCTGGGATGGAAAACACAAGTGTTACCATTTTTTCAGATATGATGATGGTAGATTCTATAGGTTATAACGATAGAAATTATATTTCTGTTAATGCACATGAATTGGCTCACCAATGGTTTGGTGATATGGTTACTGAAGAATCTGGTGATGATCATTGGTTGCAGGAAGGCTTTGCAACTTACTTTGCATTGCTGGCAGAGCGAGACATTTTTGGAGAAGATTATTATTACTGGAAATTATACGAAAGTGCAGAGAAATTGAAATCTTTGAGTGATCAAGGAAAAGGTGAGGTTCTTACTACTTCCAAAGGAAGTTCCTTAACCTATTATCAAAAAGGTGCTTGGGCCTTGCATGTACTAAGGGAGCGAGTAGGAGATGAAGTTTTTAGAAAAGCTATTCAAAATTATCTGGAAAAATATAAATTTAGCAATGTTACTACCGCCAATTTTATGGATGAAGTGGAGAAGATATATGGGAAAAAGCTCGAAAATTTCAGAAAAAATTGGCTGCAGCAAACTGCTTTTCAAGGTACCGCGGCATTAAATTCTCTAAAAAAGTCAAAATTCATAAATGAGTATTTAAAGATTGCAGCTTTAAGAGAAACTCCTCTTATCAATAAAAAGGAAATCTTAGATAAAGCATTAAATTTTCCTGTTAATGATTATATAGGTCAGGAAGTCGTTATTCAACTTTCTGGGCAAAAAAGTACTATTGCGAAAGAATTATATAGAAAGGCCTTTAAAAGCGGTAATTTATATGTTAGACAAGCTATAGCCGTTAGTATGAAAGATATTCCTGAAGGACTTCAGGCTAATTTTGAAAGTCTGCTAAAAGATGATTCTTATTTAACCAAAGAAAATGCCTTAATGGAATTATGGTTGCGTTATCCTGAAAAGATCGCTACTTATTTAAATGCTACAAAGAATGTTCAGGGATTCTCCAATAAGAATGTAAGATTGCTTTGGTTAACGCTTAATTTGGTGAGCGAAGGAGTTGATCAAGAAAAAGCAGGTGTATATTATGCTGAGCTTTCAGGATATACGTATCCAACATATCCATTTGAATTAAGACAAAATGCTTTTGGTTATTTATATCAGATAAATGCATTTTCAACTCAAAATTTAATGGATTTATTGGAAGGAGCTCAACATCATAACTATAGATTTAGAGATTACTGCAGAGAGTTGCTAGATAAGCTCTTAGAAAATGAGGATTATCGCGAAAAATATGTAGCTTTATTAGATCAGTTATCTGAAGTTAACAAAGAATTCTTAAACAAAAAGCTCAAAATATAAATGCGGGCACTCGTTATATCTGGAGGTGGTAGTAAAGGGGCTTTTGCAGGAGGTGTGGCTCAATATTTAATAGAAGAGCAAGGGCATGATTATGATCTTTATCTAGGTACATCTACAGGAAGTCTTCTAATTTCTCATTTGGCCTTAAATAAGACACAGAAAATCAAAGATGTGTATACTTCAGTAACGCAAAAAAGCATTTTTAGCAACAAACCATTTTTAGTAAAAAGAGTGCACGGATATGATCAAATATCCATTAATCATTTCAATGTACTTAAAAACTTCCTTAAAGGCGGGAAGACATTTGGAGAAAGTCATAATTTAAAAAAGCTCATTTTAGAAACCATAACTAAAGAAGAGTTTGAAACTTTAAAGGCAAGTAATAAAGAAATCATTGTTACTGTTTCTAACCTTTCTATGAATGAGGTTGAATACAAATCTATTAACGATTTTAGTTATGAAGATTTTTGTGAATGGATATGGATCTCGTGCAATTATGCTCCATTTATGAGTTTGGTAAGAAAGAATGGTTGTGAATATGCCGATGGAGGATTAGGATCTATGGTTCCTATTGAGGAAGCAATAAGAAGAGGAGCTACAGAAATAGATGCAATTATTTTACAAACTGAGGTTACTTATTTTAACCGGTTGCCTTCCAAAAACGTATTTTCTCTTATAACAAACCTTTTCAGTTTTATGTTAGATAGAATTGAAAATCAGAATATAAGAATAGGGAAATTTGTAGCAGCCAATAAAGATGTAATTGTCAATTTTTACTATACTCCTACGGTATTGACCACCAATTCTCTTATTTTTGATAAAGAGAAGATGGAAAGATGGTGGGAGAGCGGATACAGTTTCGCGAAATATAAAAACGAAGAATTAAATCAAATTCAACCTTAATGCGTGCATTGGTAATATCTGGAGGTGGAAGTAAAGGAGCTTTTGCCGGAGGAGTAGCTCAATATTTAATGGAAGAAGAAGGAAAAAAGTATGATCTTTTTCTGGGAACTTCTACAGGGAGTTTATTGATTCCTCATTTGGCAGATGGAAATATCTCAAAGATATATGACATTTACACCAATGTTACTCAACGTAAGATCTTTAGTGTTAACCCATTTATAGTTAAAAAGAAAGATGGAAGGGAGTATGTAACAATTAATTATTTAAACACTTTCTGGCAATTCATTAAGAAAAAACGAACTTTTGGGGAAAGTAAAAATTTGCGTAAACATATACGAATAAATTTTACTGAAGCTAATTTTAATTCGGTAAAGCAAAATGCTAAAGATGTAGTTGTTACTGTTTCTAATTTGTCTAAGAACCGCGTGGAATATAAATCTATACACGATTTTTCTTATGATGATTTTTGCGACTGGATCTGGATAAGCTGTAATTATATTCCTTTTATGAGTTTGGCAACTAAGAATGGTTATGAGTATGCCGATGGAGGACTTGGGTGCGTTGTACCTATTAGAGAAGCCATTAAACGCGGCGCTACAGAAGTAGATGCAATTATTCTGGAAGCAGAGAATATGGAGTACAACAAAGTTCTTGGAAAGAATCCTTTTTCTTTAATGATAAATCTCTTCGGATTTTTACTTGATCAAGTAGAATATCATGATGTAGTAGAAGGAAAGTTGGCTGCCTTAAACAAAAATGTAAAATTGAACACGTATTACACGCCAGTTCAACTTACAGAAAATTCATTGGTATTCAATAAAAAAGCGATGACCCAATGGTGGAAACAAGGATTTGAATATGCTAAAGAAAAAGGACTTCAGAAAAAAGGAGACCCCATATTGGCATTTAAAAAGTTGATCTAATTTTTCTAGATTATATTTCTAACTTCTTTTTTGATATAATCTAAAGCGGTATCTGTAGGAGCAGCTTGTTCCATTAAATTAGAAAAAATTACCTCTCGTAATTTATCTGCAGAATTTACACCTTCTTGTTTAGCTGTTTTTCTAATGATACCTATAGTGGCATTTTTAGAGGTTTTAATAACATTCCAACATTCTCCGGTAATATATATTTGTTGTGCCAAATTATGTTCAAATTCCTGTTCTATATTGCCTGCTAATAAGTTTTCATATTCTTCTACACTATAATTTCCGGGTTTCACGCGAATTAATAGTTTTCCAAAAGATATTCTTTCCATAAAAAGGGCCATTCGCTCATAGGCTTGTAGTCTTAAAGGCAAAGCATCTTTTTGATTCTCTTTTCTAATTAAGTACATTCGCCTTTTTTCTTCATTTGAGATATACATTTTAAAGAAATAGAAAGCTACCAATCCAACAATTACTGCTGGTAAAATGAAGAATAAAAGCTGGAATATATTAATGTCATTCATAAATTAACGTGGATGTATATTTTTGTAAGGCTTAACGCGAGGTGAAAATAGTATTTTCATATCAACTTTCTAGTTGTACTTTATTACATCATATAAACTAAAAAAGATCAAATTTATTTTGATGACTCTAAATAATCCAAAGCCAATTGGGTCATTGTTTTAACTCCAAGTAACATTCCGCTTTCATCTATATAAAAGTCTGGAGTATGATGAGGTGCAGCTTTAGTAGTACCTGCAGGTTTTCCACCTAAAAAGAAGTAAAAACCAGGAACTTTTTCCTGAAAGAAAGAAAAATCTTCGCCTCCGGTTGTGGCTTTTACCAGTTCAACATGTTTATCTCCAGCTACTTTTTTAAGGGTAGGAAGCATTTTAGCAGTCAAATCTGGATCGTTATAAGTGATAACAGTATTATTCTGTATGTCAATTTCGGCATTACCACCATAAGCTTTTGCAATAGCTGGAACCATTTCTCTCATTCTTTTTAAAATAAGAATTTTCATGTCTGGGTCAAGAGTTCTTACTGTTCCAATCATTTCGGCAGTTTCAGGAATAATATTAAAGCGAACGCCGCTGGATATCTTACCTACAGTAATAACAGCCGCTCCATCAACCAATTTAGATTCTCTGCTTATTATGGTCTGTAAACCATCAATGATCTTTGCTGAAATAAGTATTGGATCTACACCACTCCATGGGGCAGAACCATGAGTTTGTTTCCCAGTTACGTTTATTACAAAACGTTCTACTGCGGCCATAGTGCCTTCAGGTTTATATCTGATAGTTCCAACTGGTGTATCAGAATTAATATGTAAACCAAAAATGGCATCTACATCTGGATTTTTTAAAACTCCTTCCTTGATCATTAAAGCAGCTCCGCCTTCTTCTCCTGGTGGAGGTCCTTCTTCAGCTGGTTGAAAAATGAATTTTACGGTACCGTTTATCTTGTCTTTGTTTTTAGATAAAACTTCTGCCACTCCCATTAAAATGGACGTATGGGTATCATGACCGCAAGCATGCATAACTCCGGTTTGACTTCCTAAAAAATCTGTGGTTACGGTAGATTTAAATTTAAGGTCATTACGCTCTGTAACCGGCAATGCGTCTATATCTGCTCTTAAGGCTACAACTTTTCCGGGATGATCTCCCTTTAATATTCCAACCACACCGGTTTTTGCAATTCCAGTTTCTACTTCTATCCCTAGACTTTTAAGATGCTCTGCAATCTTTTTAGAAGTTTCAAATTCTCTATTAGATAATTCGGGATGCTCGTGAAAGTCTCTTCTCCATTCTATAACTTGATCTTCAATATTATTTACCTGTTGTTCCAGATCTGAAGAATTTTGAGCTTGCATGGAAAATGAAGCTAGTACTAGTAGTAGGTGGTATATATTTTTCATAAAGATTAGAATTTTATGAGCTGATAACCATCATTTTGAAGTTGTATCAAGGCATTCATTGCAGATAAGGCGAGTTTAACCTCTGGCAAGAATTGAGCTTTAGAGATTTTTGCAGCCGCAGCAGTTTGTCCGCAGACAATAATTTCAGCTCCAAAATCTGATAATTCTGCTATCAATTTTGTGTTAGGATTCCCATCTTTACCACTTGGATTTCGTTCTAAATATGTTTCATCATTTAAGATATCGTTGATGGCAGCGGAATGAAATATAATAGCAATTTTAATATTCTCTTTAGGAACACCGGCATTTACATTCATATTAATAAATCTTGCAGCACTTTCAATAAAGCCATTTACCTCTAATGGATCTTTAGATTTTGCAGTAACATCAAAAACAACTTTTAATTCAGAAGTTTTATCGGTTTCAAAACCTGGATTAGGAACTTCAAAAGTAAATCCAAAGTCTGGGATTGGATTACTTTGCGTAGAGTTTTGAGAAAATCCAAGTAAAGAGCTACTTAGAATACATGTAAACATTAGGGATTTTAGGATAGATTTCATTTTATGAAAATATAATTGATTGAAAATGTATTTAAAGATATTTAAAAATTAGCGTGGGACATAATCTTTAATCGAATTGTTTAAAAGTAAGCTGCTCTTCAATTTTAATTTAACCCGATTTTTGGTTAAATTCACGCCTTAAAAGAAAGACGAAAATTGGAATCTTATTTAGCTGAATTGAATGATGCCCAAAGGGCGCCTGTCCTTCAAAAAGACGGGGCGATGATAGTAATTGCGGGTGCAGGATCTGGCAAAACGCGAGTGCTTACATATAGAATTGCTTACCTAATGAGCAAAGGTGTGGATCCTTTTAATATCCTATCACTCACCTTTACCAATAAGGCCGCGCGAGAAATGAAAAAACGTATTTCTCAAATTGTGGGTAGTAGTGAAGCGAAAAACCTTTGGATGGGAACTTTTCACTCTATTTTCGCGAAGATGTTGAGGGTGGAAGCAGATAAGTTAGGATATCCTTCCAATTTTACTATTTACGATACTCAGGATTCACAACGTCTTATATCAGCAATCATTAAAGAAATGGGGCTAGATAAAGATGTGTATAAATATAAACAGGTATATTCTAGAATTTCTTCTTACAAGAATAGTCTGATCACTGTAAAAGCTTATTTCCAAAATCCTGAGCTAAAGGAGGCAGATGCAATGTCTAAAAAACCTAGAATGGGCGAGATCTACAAAGAATATGTAGAGCGATGTTTTAAAGCGGGTGCGATGGATTTTGATGATCTTTTACTGAAGACTAATGAACTGCTAAACAGATTTCCAGAAGTTCTTCAAAAATATCAAAATAGGTTTAGATATATCTTGGTAGATGAGTACCAAGATACCAACCATTCCCAATACTTGATCGTAAAAGCTCTTTCAGATAAATTTCAGAATATATGTGTAGTGGGTGATGATGCGCAGAGTATTTACGCCTTTAGAGGTGCCAATATCAATAACATTCTAAACTTTCAGAAGGATTATGACAATGTGGAGATGTATAGGCTGGAACAAAATTATAGATCTACAAGAAATATTGTAAATGCAGCTAATTCTATTATAGATAAGAATAAAACCAAGTTAGAGAAAGTGGTTTGGACTGCAAATGATGATGGTGCAAAGATCATCGTGAACAGGTTGCTTACAGATGGGGAAGAAGGTAGGTATGTTGCAAGTTCTATTTTTGAAAACAGAATGCAGCATCAGCTTAGTAATGGCGATTTTGCTATTTTATATAGAACCAATGCCCAGAGTAGGGCTATGGAAGATGCGCTAAGAAAGCGAGATATTCCTTATAGGATTTATGGCGGACTTTCATTCTATCAACGTAAAGAGATTAAAGATGTAATTTATTATTTGAGACTTCTAATAAATCATAATGATGAAGAAGCGCTTAAAAGAGTTATAAATTTCCCTGCGCGAGGAATTGGTGGTACTACTATAGATAGGTTGACTATTGCAGCCAATCAGTATGGAAAATCAATCTTCGAAATCATTGAAAATATAGATCATCTAGATCTTAAGATCAATTCCGGAACTCGAAATAAGCTTACGAATTTTGTGAACATGATCAAAAGTTTCAGAATTCTAAATGAAAATGCAGATGCTTTTGTTGTAGCAGATACTGTAGCAAAAAAGACAGGACTTGTTCAGGAGCTTAAAAAAGACACTACACCAGAAGGAGTAGCTAGAATTGAGAATATTGAAGAATTACTGAATGGGATTCGAGACTTTGTGGAGGGTCAAAAAGAACTGGCAGATGCCACAGGATCTTTATCAGAATTCTTAGAAGATGTAGCGCTAGCCACAGATCTAGATAAGGATACCGGAGATGACGATAGAGTTGCGTTAATGACCATTCACTTGGCTAAAGGTTTAGAGTTTCCATATGTGTATGTTGTGGGAATGGAAGAAGATCTTTTTCCTTCTGGAATGAGTATGAATACAAGATCTGAATTGGAGGAGGAGCGTAGATTGTTCTATGTAGCTTTAACCAGAGCAGAAAAACAAGCTTATCTAACATATACTCAATCTAGATATAGATGGGGAAAATTGGTAGATGCAGAGCCGAGTAGATTTATAGAGGAGATAGATGATGTTTATAAGCATTATATGATCCCTCAAGATGATTATAAATACAAACCGCTTATAGATAGTGATATTTTCGGAGAGGTTGATAAAAGCAAATTTCGTCAGAATAAACCAAAATCTGGAACGCCTCCACCAGCACATAAACCAAGTGAAGAACAATTAAGAAAACTTAGAAAGTTAAGACCTGCAACTCCTGCGCATGAAACAGCTTCAGTAAAGGATACCATTCAATTACAAGAAGGGAATGAGGTTGAACATATACGATTTGGAAAAGGTCAAGTCTTAAAAATTGATGGAATTGGTCAGGATAAAAAAGCAGAGATCAATTTTGAGAACGGGGGTATTAAAAAATTACTTCTAAGGTTTGCAAAGCTAAAGTTGCTTTCATAATTAATAATGCAGTAGAGAATCTTAAGGCGTTAAACTTCTGTTATTGGCCTGTTCTTTTATTATTGATTTTTATAATTTGGAATAAAAAAATGATAAGAGAAGGTAGTTTAGTAAAATGGAAGTGGGGTAATGGCTACGCTGAAGGTAAAGTAATAGAAACTTATTCTGAAGAAGTCACAAAGCAAATTAAAGGTTCAAACATTACCAGAAAAGGAAGTAGCGATAATAAAGCCCTTTTTATAGAGCAAGAAGATGGTTCGAAAGTTTTAAAATTGGAACAGGAAATAGAACACATCAAATAAAACTTTAATTAAATCAGAAATAAGTTTTAGAAATTCGTAAATTTTGAAAAGCTTAAAAATATATCAACATGGCAGAATTAATCAGAATTTACGAAGAAAACCCAAATCAAAAAGACATTAAGAAAGTTGTAGAAGTCTTAAGGAACGGCGGTCTAGTCATATACCCCACAGATACGGTCTATGGATTAGGTTGCGATATTACAAATACTTCTGCCTTAGAGAAGATCGCTCAAATCAAAGGTGTTAAACTTGAAAAAGCTAATTTTTCATTTATTTGTGAAAATTTGAGTAATCTTTCAGATTATGTAAAACAAATAGATACCCAGACTTTTAAAATTTTAAAACGTTGTCTTCCTGGGCCGTATACTTTTATTTTGCCAGGCAATAATAATCTTCCATCTGTTTTTAAGAAGAAAAAAACTGTAGGTATTAGGGTGCCAGATAACAATATTTGTCAGGCTATTGTAAAAGGATTAGGAAATCCAATTGTTTCTACATCAATTAGAGATGAAGATGAGGTAATAGAATATACTACAGATCCGGAATTGATCTTAGAGAAGTGGGATAAACTAGTAGATATTGTTGTAGATGGGGGATATGGAGACAATATGCCATCTACTGTAATAGATCTTTCTGGTGCAGAGCCGGAAGTGATAAGAGAAGGTAAGGGAAGTGTGGAAATTATGTAAATTATTTATTAGAGCATTTTTAAATTAAAAAAAGCCTCGCAACGCGAGGCTTTTTTGTGGTTAAAGCTTAATCTTTTTTCAAATTATTATATAATACTAGCAACATGAGAAACAAAATATTCATGAGCTTCTTGTTGTGTCATTATATGACCTTGTTTTTGAGCGCTATTTGCTAGATCGAAACCTAAATTTGCAGCTCTCATTCTTTGTAATTGAGTACCGTGGTGTCCAGGGCTAGTAAATCCACAGTCACCAATCTGGAAGAATAAGTTATAAAACTCTTCTACACGTTTTTGGTTATAAGTAGCACCTCTTTTATGAGTCATGAAATAGGCAGCCATAAAATCTGCTTCTAACTCTGTATAGCGAGTTGCAGTTGCACGGTCTGGATCTGCTCCTTGTGGATACCAAGTTCCGTAGTTTAAAAATTGTACTTGGTGTGCCCATTCGTGAGCTAAAATACCAGTCCATACAATTCCTTCATCTACTCCAGACTCAGCCAGCCATCTTACTAACCCGTCACCAATAACGATGGTTCTGTTAGTAGATGCAAAACCATCTGTAGCAAAGTATGGATTTTCAGGTAGGTTAGGTGATACTTCGTTTAAGGATAAATATTCATCTGCAATTCCAGATGCTTGTTCATCAGTTAAATTTACAAAAGATCCGTCTGCTTGACTGTATCCATAGAAAGTAGTTAATACATCAACCCAAACTTCTTTCTTATCAAGGTTAGCGGTATGCTGTCCTTTAACAGTAATCAAATTTTTCATATCCCAAAAAGAAGCTAATTCTCTTTGACGTTTTACCATTAATTTGGTATAATCTCCTTCTGCACCAAAATATTGATCACCACTACTTAAGTAAAAACTATAGTAATAATTAACATCTGAATAAATACTATTTTCAGATAAAGCTATAGGATCAGCAATAATTTGCTGAATGTACTTATTGGATACTGCTCTGAAGGAAGTTGGTAAACATTCACTTGGTGCTACCGCATTAAAAATATCACCCATGTTCTCGCTTACTTCTATATCTGCAGATTTATTGCTGTTTGGAAGTAAAACTAATTCTGCTCCAGGCTTTAAAGCACTATTTGTTGAATTATTTTTTGTTTGAACCGCATCTTCAGTTTGACAAGAAAATAGTGCCGCTCCAACAGCACATAATGTCACTAAATTTTTAATTTTTCCCATTATTTAAAACAAATTTTTATAGTTAATAATTAGTTAAATATATAATAAATTTTAAATAATCAAGAAAGAATAACCAAATTAACAGTAGATATTTTAATAATATCAAGATTTATGTCAAAAACATTAAAATATTCATAATTAAACAACAGTTAAAAACAGGTATAATTTAAGAATGTTATTTATTAATAGTTAAAATAATATTTAACTATTATATATTTTATTAAAAATTAATTTAATAGTCAAATATTAAAATATTTTATTGCTGAAAAGGGGTTGATAGTATTTTCTCATTTTATAAAGGTTTATTCTTAAAATACCTTCTAATCTTGTAGAACATATTTCTATACATTACGAAATCGTAATGTGCATAATAGGTACTTGCCAAATAATTTAATCAACTGGATGTAATAGGAATTTCATCACAGAACTTTAAAGAATAAAAAAAGCCTCGCATTGCGAGGCTTTTAATTTTATATATAAAGTATGCTAAATTATTTAGCTTCTTTCATTCCTTGATCGATCAAGTTGTAGAATTGGTCTAATTTAGGAAGAATAACGATTCTTGTTCTTCTGTTTTTAGCACGTCCTTCTTTAGTATCGTTAGATGCTACTGGTATGTAGTAACTTCTTCCTGCTGCAGTCATTCTTTCTGGTGGTACACCAAATTCATTCTGAAGAATTCTTACTACTGAAGTTGCACGTTTAACACTTAAGTCCCAGTTGTCTTCAATAACTCCACCGTTCATTGCTTGGTTATCTGTATGTCCTTCTACCATAAATTCGATATCTGGTTTGTTATTTACAACCTTTGCAACTTTTCCTAATACTTCTTTAGCACGAGAGGTTACATTGTATTTACCACTGTCAAATAATAATTTATCTGAGATAGATACATAAACAACACCTTTTTCAACATTAATGCTAATGTCTTCGTCGCTCATGTTTCCAAGAACACCTTTTAAACTAGTTACTAAGGCAAGAGTCACAGAATCTTTCTTAGTTATAGCATCTTGCATGCGGTTTATTTTGATCTCTTTTTCTTTGATACTTTCCAAAGATCTTTCAAGGTTTTGAGCTTCTTTTTTAGAAAGTGTTGCTAAATCTCCCACATTGTTCAATAAAGCAGTGTTTTGGTTGCTTAATGTTTTAATGTGATCACCTAGTCTATCTTTTTCTTCTAAACAAGAATTCAACTTCACAGTAGCTGTGTTTAATTGATCCTGAGTTTCTTTGTGTGCGGCTTCAAGCTCTGAATATTTCTTTTGTGAAACACAAGAAGAAAGTAATAAGGCAGCGGTGGCCGATAAAAGCAAAATTTTCTTCATAATTGGATTTTTATTATTAATTGTTAGAACTTCAAATTTATCAAAACTGATGCCAGAAAACTATTTTTTTCTGAGAAACCTTATAAATCTGAATATTTTTTTATTCCTAGCACAAAGTGCCCATAAACAACGGAGAAAATCGAGGAATAGTCTGTAAACTTCTTAATTTTTTTTCGTTTAGCTGACATTTTTGCAATTTTACCGTAAAAATTGAAGTGTGCTTTAAGGATAGCCGTAAAATGAGAGAGCTTGCCTTCAGCTAAAAATTTTAGCCCGGCAATTCCATCTAAGATCATTCTACCCAGTAATACCCATACAAGATCTGAAGTTGGGATATTTTTCATCAAATTAAAAAGGCTATTTCTAAAATTATAAAACGTCTTCTTAGGGTTCATGCTATTTAATGTACCACCACCTAAATGATACACAACAGAATTTGGAGTGTATTTTATTTTATAACCTTCTCCTTTAATTCTCCAGCACAAATCTATTTCTTCCTGATGTGCAAAATAATCTTCGTCTAATCCATCTATAGATTTATACACCTCAGATCTTACAGCAAGACAAGCTCCGCTAGCCCAGAAAATTTCAATTTCATCATCGTACTGGCCTAGATCTTTTTCTTTAGTGTCAAATATTCGTCCACGGCAATAAGGATATCCAAATCTATCTATAAAACCACCTGCAGCTCCAGCATATTCAAAATACTCTGGGTCTTTTAGATCTAGCATTTTAGGTTGAATTGCAGCTACGTCAGATTGTTTTGTAAATATATCATTAATTGGCTCTAACCAATGCGGTGTTACTTGTACATCATTGTTCAAAAGAATGTAAATATCTTCGTTTACTTGAGATAAAGCATCATTATATCCTTTGGCATATCCACCGTTGATCTTATTTTGAATGATCTTAACCTCTGGAAAATGTTGTTCTGTAAATTGTACAGAAATATCTGTAGAGGCATTATCAGCTAAATAAATAGTGGCTTCAGGGGAATATTTTATAATATCTGGTAGAAACTGCTTTAAAAGTTCCAATCCGTTCCAGTTAAGAATAACGACTCCTATGGTCATTCAATTATTTTTTAGAGCACAAAAATACTCAGAATTATTAAGTTGATTTTATCTACTATAGATTGTCTAGGTTGTATATCGGTAATTCCTGCAAGAAATTGTATTTCTCCTCGCTATAATCCATATTACAGTAATAATGGTCAAGGCCATTGGTTACCATTAAATAATCTGCTTTCAACTGCATGTTGTATCTGGCAATTTGATCGAAAGTGTCTTGGGTGATCTTTATTTTTGGGGCTTTGCACTCTATTATGATGTATATTTCTCCATTGGGTTTATATACAACAATGTCATATCGCTTCACCATTTTCCCAAGTTTTAACTGCTTCTCTACATTTATTAAAGTTCTTGGATATCCTTTATGCTGAATTAAATATTGGACGGTATGTAATCTTACCCATTCTTCTGGTGTGAGAATGATAAATTTTTTCCTGATTTCATCAAAAGCTGCCGTTTTATTTTCGCTATTTTTGAAGCGAAAAGAATATTCCGGGAAATTGAGTTTTTGCATAATTCAAATTAACAAAATTTAATCTCGACTTATGGATATAGACATTGAAGTCTATTCATTTATCTGAATCAATTCAGCTTCAAAAGTAAAGTATTCATAACCTTTTTAAAACCAATATGGAAGAAGCATTACAAATAGTTAAAACAATAAAAAGTGGCGAGGTAAAACCGATCTATTTTTTAATGGGGGAGGAACCATACTATATAGACAAGATCGCAGATTATATTGAGAAGAATCTTTTAGCTGAAGAGGAAAAAGGATTCAACCAAATGATGATGTACGGTAGAGATACCAACATAGATGAAATTGTGAGTAATGCCAAGCGTTTTCCCATGATGGCTGAAAAACAGGTGATCATTGTGAAAGAAGCTCAAGATCTTTCCAGATCTATAGAAAAGTTAGAAACTTATGCAGATAATCCACAGCCTACAACTGTTTTGGTAGTTTGTTATAAGTATAAAAAAATAGATAAGCGTAAAAAACTTTATAAGACCATTGCGAAATCTGGGGTGATATTCGAGAGTAAGCGTCTTTATGAAAATCAGGTTTCAGATTGGATACAAAAAACCCTAAAATCTAGAGATTACGGAATTTCCCCTAAAGCCGCTCAAATGCTGGTGGAATTTTTAGGAATAGATCTTAGTAAGATAGATAATGAGCTTCAAAAACTTCAACTTATTTCTCCTGCAGGAACTACAATAACTCCAGAGCTTATAGAAGAGAATATAGGTATAAGTAAAGATTTTAATAATTTTGAACTTAGAAAAGCAATTGGAGAAAGAGATAGTTTGAAAGCACATCGAATTGTAAATTATTTCGGGCAAAATCCTCGAGATAATCCAATGGTAGTTACGGTGTCGTTGCTCTTCGCTTATTTTTCACAAATACTTCAATATCATGGTTTGGCAGATAAGTCTAAAGGGAATGTTGCCAAGTTTTTAAGGGTAAATCCTTATTTTGTGAATGATTATGTAGTGGCCGCAAGAAATTATCCGATGAAAAAAGTGAGTCAGATTATAAGTTTGTTGCGAGATGTAGATGTAAAAAGTAAAGGAGTTGGAGCTGCCAACATTTCTCAAGAAGATCTTTTAAAAGAACTTGTTGTAAAAATAATGAATTAAGTATGGGAAGTTTTAGATCATGGATTAGTGCTGCAAGGCTAAGAACATTGCCATTGTCTATTTCGGGCATTATAGTAGGAACAACCATGGCAGCAGCGCAAGGCTATTTTAATATTGTGGTTTTTAGTCTGGCTTTGGGAACAACTTTAGGCTTACAAATCTTGTCTAATTTCGCTAACGATTATGGCGATGGCGTAAAAGGAACAGATAATGAAGATAGAGTAGGACCCGCCCGAGCCATTCAAAGCGGACTTATAACTCATAAAGAGATGAAACAGGGAATTGTTATTACTGCAATTGCCACGTTGATTATTGCAATCTTGTTGATATATACAGCCTTCGGAAATGAAAATTTTCTTTACACTTTAATTTTCTTTGTACTTGGAATTGCCGCAATTGCTGCAGCTATAAAATATACCGTTGGTGATAATGCCTACGGATATAGAGGGCTTGGAGATCTGTATGTCTTTCTTTTCTTCGGATTAGTGGGAGTTTATGGTTCTTACTTCTTATATGCTCATGAATGGAATGCTATTGCATTATTGCCTGCATTTGGAATTGGATTTTTAAGCGCTGGAGTTCTTAATTTGAATAATATGCGAGATAGAGTTTCAGATGAAAAAGCTGGTAAAAATACTTTAGTGGTCAAGATGGGAGCAAAAAAGGCAAAGTCTTATCATTATATGCTGATAATTGGTGCCATTCTATGTTTTGTTATCTTCAGCGTACTTACTGCATCCCACTGGAATGAATTTATCTATATAATTGCTATTATTCCACTATTGTTACACCTAAAAAGAGTAGTTCAAAATCAGAATCCTATGTTGCTAGATCCAGAATTAAAAATTTTGGCCTTATCTACTTTCTTTTTGTCTGTTCTTTTTGGTTTTGGACTTATTCTGTAAATCAAAATAGGGTATTTAACAAAAATATATCATAGGTATAAAGAGAAGTATTTGATGATTGCTTATTTTTAAGGCAAATTCAATTAAATACGATATGAAAATCACTTTTTACGGTCAAAATTCTTTCGGAATTAAAATAGGAGACATTCATTTATTAGTAGATCCTTTTATAACCGGAAATGATTTGGCTAAAGATAAGATCGATATAAAAGATCTAAAAGCTGACTATATTCTTCTCACTCATGCTCATCAAGATCATACCCTAGACGCTGAAGCTATCGCTAAAAATACCGGAGCTGTAATAGTGAGTAATTTTGAAATTGTTAATCATTATCAAGCCAAAGACATTGAGTGTCATCCAATGAACCATGGTGGAAGTTGGGATTTTGAATTCGGGAAACTCAAATACGTAAATGCTATTCATAGCAGTTCTTTTCCAGACGGAAGTTATGGTGGACAACCAGGAGGTTTTGTGATTGAAAGCGAGCATAAAAATATCTATATAGCCGGAGATACTGCTCTTACGATGGATATGAAACTTATCCCTCTACACACTAAATTAGATCTTGCAATTCTACCTATTGGCGATAATTTTACCATGGGAGTAGATGATGCGATCATTGCCAGTGATTTTGTGGAATGTGATAAAATAATTGGCTGTCATTACGATACCTTTGGATATATTGAAATTAACCATGAGGAGGCAAAACGTAAATTCTATGAAAAAGGTAAAGACCTTATGCTCTTGGAAATAGGAGAGAGTATTGAATTATAGCATTTAATAATTTTATTTATATAGATATTAGTTAATGCTTCAAGCAACTTATAAAAAATATACCCTACAATTTAAGCGCCCCAGCGGAACTTCTCGAGGCGTTCTTACAACAAAAGAAACTTGGTTTCTTAAACTTACCGACGGCAATAAAATTGGAATTGGAGAGTGTGGTATTCTGCGCTCTTTAAGTATTGATGATAGACCCGATTATGAAGATAAATTGCGGTGGGTTTGTGAAAATATCAATTTAAGCGAAGACTTATTGTGGGAAAACTTACGTGAATTTCCTTCGATTCAATTCGGAGTAGAAATGGCTTTTCAATCTTTAAAATCTGCAGATCCTTTTGTTTTATTTCCTTCCAAATTTACCTTAGGAGAAGAAAGCATTCCTATCAACGGTTTGGTGTGGATGGGCAGTAAAGAATACATGAAAGAACAGATCACTCAAAAAATTGATGCTGGTTTTGATTGTATTAAATTGAAGATTGGCGCAATAGACTTTCAAGCAGAATTAGAGCTGCTTAAATATATAAGAAGTGAATTTTCTGCAGAAGATATTGAACTTAGAGTAGATGCAAATGGAGCTTTTGCTGTAGATGAAGCCTTGAATAAGTTAGAAAAGCTTAGTAAGTACGATCTTCACAGTATTGAACAACCAATAAAACAAGGAAATTGGGAAGCTCTAGGCAAGCTTTGTTCTAAAACTCCAATTCCAATCGCTTTAGATGAAGAATTGATTGGAATTACAGATGTAAGTAAGAAAAGAGATTTACTACAAAGCATAAAACCACAATATATCATCTTTAAACCAAGCTTAATTGGTGGCTATAGAGGAACCAAAGAATGGTTAAATCTTGCAGAAGATTTGGGTATAGGTTGGTGGATAACCAGCGCGCTGGAAAGTAATATTGGTTTAAATGCTATTAGCCAATGGACCTATTTACAAAATTCACCAATGCCACAAGGTTTAGGAACCGGTGGTTTATATACTAATAATTTCAAAAGTCCGCTAGAAGTGAAAAGCGGGAATATTCAATATAATCCTGATTTAAATTGGGAACTAAATAATTTCTTTTAAAATGTTTATTGAACAAGCCTTTAAGTATTATCATGAATTCTGGCGTTACCTTATTGGGCTTCTGCTTATAGTTTTAGCAGTTATAATTGGTCAAGTACCACTTACTGTTGTTTTATTATTGAATGGCCATTTAGATCCCAGCATGGATCAGATGGAAATGATGAATTCATTAGATTCGAATTATTCTCTATTTCTAATGCTACTCACCTTCGCAATAGGACTACTAGGAATATTCTTTGTAGCTAAAAATATTCATTACCAGCCCATAAAATCACTTACCACCGCACGTAAAAAGATAGATTGGAGTAGAATAGCCTTCGGATTTGGAATTATAGCCATTATTTCTACGGCAACAGTTTTGTTAGATTACTACATGAATCCCGATGATTATGTGGTGAATTTTGAACCTTCAAAATTCTTTATAATGCTTATAATTGCTGTGATCTTTGTACCACTGCAAACCAGCTTTGAAGAATATTTATTCAGAGGTTATTTAATGCAAGGGTTTGGAGTCTTATCAAAAACACGTTGGGTACCACTCATCTTAACATCGGTAATTTTTGGTGGACTTCATTTCTTTAATCCGGAAGTTACCAAGCTTGGAAATATTATAATGATCTATTATATAGGAACAGGATTTCTACTTGGAATTATGACCTTAATGGATGATGGAATGGAATTATCTCTAGGTTTTCATGCAGGAAATAATTTGATAACTGCGGTGTTGGTAACTGCAGACTGGACTGCGTTTCAAACTAACTCTTTATTAAAGGATATTTCTGAACCAGGCACAGGTTGGGATAATGTATATCCAATATTGATCCTTTATCCGCTAATCTTATTCATCATGGCAAAAAGATATAAGTGGACAGATTGGAAAGGTAAATTATTTGGTAGTGTAAAAGAAGAGAAGAGTATAGATTCATATCTAAATTCTTAAAAAGAAGATTTTAATTATTAGATTTAAAGAATTATTAATAATAGTGTTTATTCTGGCAATATGAATGAGAAATTTAAAATTCCTGAAACACATCCTGCTTTTAAACTGAATAAACTCCATTATACCAATGCAGAATTAAGACAAGTAGCCTATAATCTTATAAAAGAGGGCGAACCTTATGAAGAGGAGATCGGAGATTTTATATTGGAATGGTTAAAGCCTTCGGCTTTTTTAGAAGTTCAGACTTCGGGTTCTACCGGAGTTCCAAAAAAATACAAGATCAAGAAAGAATACATGATCAACTCTGCCATGGCAACAGGTAAATTTTTTGAGCTAGAAGCAGGTGCGCATGCTTTATTGTGTCTTCCTGTTAATTATATAGCCGGGAAGATGATGATGGTAAGAGCGATGACCTTGGGTTGGGAAATGGATGTGGTAATTCCATCTTCTAACCCCTTAGATCAGGTTTATAAAATTTATGATTTTTGTGCCATGACACCGTTTCAATTGGATAATTCTATTGGTAGACTTCATCTTATAAAAAAATTGATAGTTGGAGGGGGAGCTGTAAGCCTCAACCTTCAGAAAATGGTACAGGGTTTACAAACTAAGGTTTATGAAACCTTTGGAATGACAGAAACGGTATCTCATATTGCCGCACGCAGATTAAATCCGAAGAAAAAGAAGAAACAAAATCAGTATACTCCTTTTAAAGTGCTTCCTAATGTTAATATTTCAAAAGATAATAAAGATTGCCTTATAATTAAAGCACCTTTGGTTGCAGGTGAAACCATATTTACTAATGATGTGGTAGAAATTATTACTTATAAAAAGTTCTTATGGAAGGGTAGGTATGATAATGTTGTAAATTCTGGAGGGATTAAATTATTCCCTGAAGTGATAGAACGAAAACTGAGCAAGGTAATTAACAATAGAATCTTTGTTATTGGAGTACCTGATGATTCTTTAGGAGAAAAATTGATTCTTTTTGTTGAAGCAGATTTTTCAGAAGAATTATTAGCAGAACTGCACGAGAAAGTACAAAATTTAAAGTCTTTAGATAAATATGAAATTCCTAAAAAGATCTATTTAATTGAGAAGTTTGAAGAAACACCTAATGGTAAAATTCATAGATTGAATACTTTGCGAAGTAAGGTTGTATAAATTAAAAAAGGCTTCTCAATTATAATTAAGAAGCCTTTTTTAATTATTTGAAATAAATCTAATCTATAAATTGAGAATCTATATAATATTTAAGATCGTTCACTTTAATCTGATCTTTGTTCTCAATCTTCTCCTTTAATTTTTGCCATTTTGAAGTAGGTGTCAAGCGCAGTTCTTTATCTTTCACAAAAACAGCAACCGGCATATTAAAATTCTCTACATCTGCTTGCCATCTATATGAAACTTCTTTTCCTTCTTTTTTAAATTGCAGTACCGGTAACTTAGAATGTCTTAGATATTGATCGAAAATCGGTGTCAGATCTTCTTTAACCGGAGCATTGAAGAAATCTTCTACTGTTTTTGTCTCCACCGTTTGGTGCCTGAAAGTCTTAGTGTAATCTCTTAGAGTATTCCACCAAAGTTCATCATTATTATAAATGCTTCTAATGTTATTTAAAAGATTAGCACCTTTAAAATACATATCTCCAGAACCTTCAGAATTAACTCCGTAGTCTCCAATTATAGGAGCATTATTTCTAACACCTCTTCTAGTTCCTCTAAGATACTCTAAGGCCTTTTCTTTTCCCCAACGACATTCTACATAGATTGATTCGGTATAAGATGTAAAGCCCTCATGAATCCACATATCTGCAATATCTTTGGCAGTAATACTGTTCCCATACCACTCATGTCCAGATTCATGAATTATGATATAATCCCACATCAAACCTATTCCTGTACCGGAAAGATCTTTTCCTAAATATCCATATCCGTACTTATTTCCGTAAGCAACTGCACTTTGATGTTCCATTCCTAAATAAGGAGTTTCTACCAATTTATAGCCATCTTCTTCAAATGGATAAGCTCCCATTTTGCTATAGAAACATTCCATCATCAATTTTACTTCTTCAAATTCTTTCTTGGCCTTTTCTAAGTTGTAAGGAAGCACATAATAATCAAGATCTAAGTCATTGTAAGTATCATGAAAATGCTCATAATTTGCAATGTTCACTACAATATCATAATTATTGATAGGGCTACTTACTTTCCAACTCCATTGCGTATAACCATCTCCCAGATCTTCTTTTCCAACAAATCTTCCGTTAGAAACATTTATTAGATCATTAGGAACTGCAACTTCAATTAAAGCTTCTTCCGGCTCATCGCTCTGATGATCTTTATTAGGATACCACAGGCTGGCTCCTGTTCCTTGAACGGCAACTGCTATCCATGGATCTCCGTTTTCATCGGTCTTCCATACAAAGCCTCCATCCCAAGGTGCATTTTTAGCAACAATAGGATTTCCTGAATAATAGAACTGAATGGAATCTTTAGCTGAAGTATTGGTTGATTTATTAAGATCTACAAAAACAGCGTTATATTCTCTTCTGTATTTGAGTTTTTCTCCTGAATGTAAAATCGAATCTACTTTCATATTTTCAAAAAGATCTATCTGCATAACAGGTAATTCTTTATCTGCTTGAAAAGTGATGGTGTTAGAACCCGAAATAAATTTCTCATCAGGATTCACCTTTACCTTAAGGTGATATTTTAGCACATCATAATCTCTTTCAGCTCTTAAACTTCCACGAAGTGTATCTGCTGCCGTGTATTTCTGCTGCTTATTGCTCAACACTTGAGCACAGCTTGTATTGAGGGTAGCAGTAATCACTGCAAAGATGATTAAAAGATTACTTATTTTTTTTGTCATAAATTTAGGTTTGGATTACTCCTAAGTTAAAATCTTTGGTTATTGGGGCGTGGTTAGCAGCTTCAATACCGGTAGAGATCCATTTTCTGGTATCTAAAGGATTTATGATGGCATCTGTCCATAATCTAGCAGCTGCATAATATGGAGAAGTTTGCTCATCGTATCTGGCTTTTATCTTATCGAAAACTTCTTTTTCTTTCTCCTCATCTACTGTTTCACCTTTTTTAGCCATAGATGCAGTTTCAATTTGCGCAAGTACTTTTGCTGCTTGAGTTCCACCCATAACGGCAAGTTCTGCACTTGGCCAAGCAAAGATCAATCTAGGATCGTAAGCTTTACCACACATGGCATAGTTTCCTGCTCCATAAGAATTTCCTATAAGAACTGTAAATTTTGGAACTACCGAATTACTTACGGCATTTACCATTTTAGCTCCATCTTTAATAATCCCGCCTTGTTCACTTTTACTACCTACCATAAAACCGGTAACATCCTGAACAAAAACTAAAGGAATTTTTTTCTGATTACAGTTAGCAATAAATCTTGTGGCTTTATCTGCAGAGTCAGAGTAGATTACTCCTCCAAATTGCATTTCGCCTTTTTTGGTTTTCACGATCTTACGTTGATTAGCGACAATTCCAACTGCCCATCCATCAATTCGTGCGTATCCTGTAATTATGGTTTGACCGTAACCTTCTTTATATTCTTCAAATTCTGAATTATCTACCAATCGGCTAATAATCTCATGCATGTCATATTGATCGCTACGTTTTTTAGGTAGAATTCCGAAGATCTCATTTGGATCTTTAGCAGGCTTCACTGCCTTTTTTCTATTGTATCCGGCTTTATCAAAATCACCGATCTTGTCCATTATATTCTTAATAGTGTCAAGCGCATCCTTGTCGTCTTTAGCTTTGTAATCTGTAACTCCGCTAATTTCAGAATGTGTAGTAGCTCCACCTAAAGTTTCATTATCTACAGATTCTCCAATTGCAGCCTTTACTAAATAACTACCGGCCAAAAATATACTTCCTGTTTTTTCTACAATCAGTGCTTCATCGCTCATAATTGGTAAATAAGCACCTCCGGCAACGCAACTTCCCATCACTGCAGAAATTTGAGTAATTCCCATACTGCTCATCACGGCATTGTTTCTAAAGATTCTTCCAAAATGTTCTTTATCTGGAAAAATTTCATCTTGCATTGGTAAGTAAACTCCGGCACTATCTACTAAATAAATGATAGGTAATCTATTTTCAATTGAAATTTCTTGAGCTCTTAAGTTCTTTTTAGCAGTAATAGGGAACCAGGCACCCGCTTTTACAGTAGCATCATTAGCAACAACTATACATTGTTTCCCAGACACATGGCCAATTTTAACCACCACACCGGCACTTGGGCAACCACCGTGCTCTTCATACATCTTATCTCCAGCTATGGCTCCAATTTCAATAGCTTTTTTCTCGTCATCAAGCAAATAATCTATGCGCTCTCTAGCGGTCATCTTTCCTTTTGCATGATGCTTTTCAATACGTTTTTCACCACCTCCTAAGCTTATTTTTGCTAATTTTTGTCTAAGAGTAGAAAGTAGTAATTTATTGTGGTCTTCGTTTTTATTAAAGCTGATATCCATAAGTTATTCGCAGTTTTGCTGTAAAAATACGGTTATTTATTAATGAAAAAAAAGGGAGAACAAGAAAGAACTGGCTTTTTATCAAATTGAAATCATAAAAATTTGAAGAAATCTTTGAGGTAAATGAAGATAATTCCTTCTTAAATTCTTCAAATTGTAATTCTTAATAAGGTTGTGGGTAATGTTCAAATATGATACCTTTATTAACCTGAGTTCTCTCCGAACTTTTTTAACTATAAGTTTTAAAAATCAATAATTTTATAAAAAACAAGATTACTATGGCAATGAATAAGAACAGTATTTTTGCATGGGGATCTTTCTTTATGCTCTTGATAGGCATCGCTTTAATTTTACTGGGTGTTTTAAAATACAAAGAATATGCTATTGGTTTTTCTACGGTAGGTATTGGTTTTATTGTGGTATCATGGGCATTTAATGCTTTAAAAGGAAGAGTTTAAAATGAATGATTCGAAAATTTTTAAAGAAAGAATTGCAAAGCACTTATTAGGTGGCGAAGCTTTTATGACTTTAGATGAAATGCTAAAGTTGATAAAGTTCGATGACCTTGGCGTTAGGCCGAAGGATTTCCCTTATTCTTTCTATGAGATTTTTAGTCACATAAGGTTTACTCAAAAAGATATTTTAGATTATTGCACGCATTCAGATTATAAAGCACCCAATTGGCCTAAAGATTATTGGCCAGAACATAAAGCGCCAGCCTCAATTTCTGAATGGGAAGAACTTAAAAATTCCTATATTGAAGAAAGGAAATCCTTTGTTCAATATATAAAGAATGAAAGTAATGATCTTTTAAAACCCTTGAATCAAGATACTGATCATACACTTCTTCGGGAAGCCTTGTTGGTGATAGAACACACTGCTTATCATTCAGGACAGTTACTTATTATTCTTAGAAAACTTGGGCTTTATAATGCCTAAATATTTGATGTAACTTTGCACTTCATCATTTCAAAAATTCAGATATTTGCAATCAGAATTTATATCCTTAAAATTAGCTTTAAGGTGAATTCATTTTAACTTTAAAATTTACATAACAATGGCAGACGATAATAAGGTAATTTTTTCCATGTCTGGTTTAACAAAAACCTTTCCCGGAGCTAATACCCCAGTACTTAAAAATATTTACCTAAGCTTTTTCTACGGCGCGAAAATTGGAATTCTAGGTCTTAACGGATCTGGGAAATCTACTTTGCTGAAGATCATCGCCGGAATGGAAAAGAATTATCAGGGAGATGTTGTTTTTTCACCTGGATATACCGTGGGTATGTTGGAGCAGGAACCACAATTAGATAATGAAAAAACAGTGTTGGAAGTTGTAAAAGAAGGAGTTGCAGACACTGTTGCAATTCTTGATGAATACAACCAAATCAACGATATGTTTGGCCTTCCTGAAGTTTATGAGGACGCAGATAAAATGCAAAAACTCATGGATAAGCAGGCTCTTTTACAAGATAAGATTGATGCTTCTAACGCTTGGGAATTAGATACAAAGCTAGAAATCGCAATGGATGCTTTACGTACTCCAGATTCAGATAAGAAAATTGGAGTATTGTCTGGAGGGGAGCGTAGAAGAGTAGCTTTATGTAGATTATTATTACAAGAGCCGGATATATTGTTATTAGATGAGCCAACTAACCACTTGGATGCTGAATCTGTACATTGGTTAGAACATCATTTATCTCAATACAAAGGGACAGTAATCGCGGTAACTCACGATAGATATTTCTTGGATAATGTTGCAGGATGGATCTTAGAATTAGATAGAGGCGAAGGGATTCCTTGGAAAGGGAACTATTCTTCTTGGTTAGACCAAAAATCTAAACGTTTAGCTCAGGAGCAAAAAACAGCCAGCAAACGTCAGAAAACGTTAGAGCGAGAATTAGAATGGTCCCGTATGTCTCCTAAAGGAAGACAAACTAAGCAAAAGGCAAGATTGAACAATTATGATAAATTGTTGAGTCAGGATCAGAAAAAGATGGACGAGCAATTGGAAATCTATATTCCTAATGGACCTCGTTTAGGAACCAATGTTATAGATGCCAAAGGAGTAAGTAAGGCTTTTGATGATAAATTGCTTTATGAAGATCTTAATTTTACGTTGCCTCAAGCAGGAATTGTTGGAGTTATTGGACCTAACGGTGCTGGTAAAACCACAATTTTTAAAATGATCATGGGTGAGATAACTCCAGATCAAGGAAGTTTTGAAGTTGGAGAAACAGCAAAGATTGCATATGTAGATCAGAGTCACTCAAATATGGATCCAGAGAAAACTATCTGGCAAAATTTTAGCGATGGGCAAGAGCTTATTAATATGGGAGGGAAACAAGTGAACTCCAGAGCATATTTAAGCCGATTCAATTTTGGTGGAGGAGAACAGAATAAGAAAGTAAGTATGCTTTCTGGTGGAGAACGTAACCGCTTACACCTTGCAATGACCCTTAAGGAAGAAGGTAACGTATTGTTATTGGATGAACCAACGAATGATTTAGATGTGAATACGCTGCGTGCGCTTGAAGAAGGTTTAGATAATTTTGCTGGCTGTGCGGTAGTGATTTCTCACGATAGATGGTTCTTGGATAGAATTTGTACTCATATTCTAGCCTTTGAGGGAGATTCACAAGTATATTTCTTTGAAGGTGGATTCTCAGACTATGAAGAGAATAAGAAGAAACGATTAGGTGGAGATCTAATGCCTAAGCGTATTAAGTACAAAAAATTGACTCGATAAATATTCGATATTTTAAAAATAAAAAAACTCCGAAGATTAATCTTCGGAGTTTTTTTTATATCTAAATTGAAGTTTAACCTTTTTTGTAGGTGAGATCTAATTCGTCATCTGCAATTTGAGGATTATCCACAAATGATAAAGTCAGGTTTTCTCCTTCAATTTTATAAGTGAAATTTAAATTTTTTACCTTTAAAACATTCCCATCAAGAGTATAATTATAAGTTCCAGATTCAGCGATATAAGAATAACCTTCAGCCGGATTTTCTAAAACTAATTCATTCTTTCCTTCAGTAAAAATTAATTTGTAACTATTATTATTAATTGCGGGATCAAATCCGCAAAAGCAATCTACATTAACAAGTATCCAGGTTCCCGATAATTGCTTTTGATTGTCATCCTCTTTAGAACAAGATGTTATAGCAACTGATAATAGCAGAATTAAAATAAGCTTTTTCATTGATGGACGATTTTAGTAGTGGTTGAATAATTCTAAGTTAATTGAAATATATAAATATTCAAAACACTATTAATACCAGCGTTTTTTGTTGGCCTTAGAGCCACTTCCCTTTCTTCCTTTTTTATGCTTGCTTCCTTTCTTTTTATGAACAGCAGGTTTTGCATCTGCATCCATAGGGTAAGGATTCTCATTATCTACAGGTATTTTTGTGCCAATCAACTTTTCGATACTTCTTATATATTCTTTCTCATCTGCACTGCAAAATGAAATAGAAGTACCAATATTCCCGGCACGACCGGTTCTTCCAATTCTGTGAACATATACTTCAGGAAGGTTTGGAATGTCAAAATTCAAAACAAAATCTAAGAGGTCAATATCCAATCCACGAGCTGCAACATCTGTAGCAACGAGGATATTCACTTCATTATTTTTGAATTTATTCAAAGCTAAAGTTCGGTCAGATTGCGTTTTATCTCCATGTAACGAATCTGCTTTATACCCATTTTTAACCAATGAATTTAAGGCTTTTTCAACACCGTTTTTGGTTCGTCTAAAGACTAGAACAGATTTATCTTTAATGATGTTTCTCATCAAATAAAGCATTAATTCTGTCTTATCTGGCTTAGGAACAAGAAATAAACGTTGTGCAACTTCTGGAGCTGCAGATGAATTAGCGGCTACTTCAATTCTTTCCGGATCTTGTAATAGAGATTTTGCCAAATCCTGCACTTTAGGAGGAATGGTGGCAGAGAACATTAAACGTTGCTCTAAATTTGGAGATAGTCTTATAATTTTTTGAACCTCATCTATAAAGCCCATGTCAAGCATAAGATCTGCTTCGTCCAATACCAATACTTCAATCTTATCTAAATTGATATAACCTTGTTTTCTAAGATCTAAAAGTCTACCGGGAGTTGCTACTAAAATGTGCAATCCCTTTTTCAACATATTGATTTGAGGCTGCATAGAAGTTCCTCCAAATACAACTCCAGATTTTATATTTGTAAATTTTGAATAAGCCTGAATATTCTCTTCAATTTGAACCGCCAACTCTCTTGTTGGACTTACAATCAACATAGATAATTCCTCCTGATATTGAGGATTTTCAAGTTTTTTGTTAAGTAGATTCAATAAGGGAATGGCAAATGCTCCGGTTTTTCCGGTTCCGGTTTGAGCACTCGCAATAACGTCATTACGTCTTAAAATTTCAGGAATTACTTTTTCCTGAATAGGAGTAGGGGTATGGTATCCAATCTCTGCAATTCCTTGCAAAATTGGTTTTGATAATGGTAGATCTTCAAAAAGCATAATCTCAATTTAGATGGCAAAGATACCTCAAAAATTATGGGTTCTGCCTACGAGTTGAAATTGAAGATTATAATTCTAATCGAAATTAGTTAAAATTGATATTTTACCATTGATTGATGTAAATGGTCTTGGCATTTTTACTTTGGTTGGGAAGTATGTTCACAATGTATAAACTGCCATTCTCATCATCTGCAATATCTTTATACTTTTCAGAGCCTAAGATCTTATTCACCAATTGAGGATTGGTATTGCTATGCCCAACAATTAATACCGTTTTACCTTCGGTCTTCTTTTTGAAATCATCATTAAAAAGGTCTTCCGGATCGTAAAGTTCTACTTTTAAAGATTGAGACTCTGCGGTAGGTTTAGCCGTTTGTTGTGTTCTATTATAATCTGTACTATAAATAGCATCAAAATCTACATCTTTAAAAACTTCAGCCCAGTTCTGGGCTCTTGATCTTCCTTTTTCGGTTAGATCTGGATTATTATTAGCTGTATTCGTTCTATCTTTTTCTGCATGCCTTATTATATAATAGGTGGTCATGCTTTTAGTATTTTGAATAACTTCTTTTTTATGTTCTGAAACTTCTTGTAACGATTTTTCAGTTTGAGAAAAGTTACATGCTATCAATAATAACGGCAGAATAAGCAAAAGCAGTTTTTTCATCTTTCTTGATTTTTAACTTCTAATTTAAGCTTAATTCTAATAACTCAAATAATTCAATTTTATTTTTTTAAATTCATTTCTAACATGATAATCTGGCTTAATTGCTTGCCCATACTGTTAAAATTATTGTCGGAAATAAGGATCAAAGTCTTGTTACCATTAGGAAGATCTGGACCAAAACACATGCCTTCAATATTATCAATAATATTTTCTGTAAGCTGATCTTTAATTGAATCAAAATTGAAAGCTAATTTCTTTGTGGCTGTATTGATGTTTACATGTTTTATATTTTGAACAAGAAGAGTGTTCGAAGCTTTTGAAGCATCTACATCAAAAATTCTAACAGTATTACCATTGCTACCATGTCCGGCAGAATAAGCTCTTTCTAGTACTAAGAATTTATCTGGAGCATATTCTAAAAGATCTGTAAGGCCATTTACTGCAAAGTACTTCCACGGAATTTTTGTGATAGATTCCAATTTCATTGCAAATTGAGTAACCGGTTTTTTACTTTTAATATTGAAATTGGTAATTCTAACAAGTGATCTGGTAGGATATAGTTTTGGTTTAGGACCGTCTTTTTCCAATGGCAATTCCATTCCTGCCCAATATCCTTTATGATCAAAACTTTCACTCAATCCTTCAAAAACTCCATTATTTCTGGGTTTTTGATATCCGTTAACTTGAAAATAATCTGGTAAATCAAAATTTGAAACAAAATCTCCTTCTTTGGTAACACTAAAAATGGAAGGGTTTTTTCCGTTTTGAATTGAACCTTCACTAGTTATCCATATTTCTCCAGAGTCAGAATTGAACCTAATAGCTTCCATGTCTAAAGTATTGTCTTTTAAAAAGCCAGAATTTCTATTAAGCTTTACTACTTTTTCGAAACGAACGGTATCTATACTTTTGTTGTCAAATTCCATAGAAGCAACATAAAATCTAGGGTTTCCCGGATGATCACAAACCAAATAGAATTCATTATTATAATAATCTATTCCGGATAATCCTCCAACTTTGGTTCCTTCAACTTCAAGGTCTGCAGGAATTACATAATCATCTACAAATTTTAAACTGATATTATCTGTATTGATCTTTTTAGAAGTTCCACAACTTGAAAGTAAGATGATGGAGAAAACGGATAAAAGGAGTGTTTTTTTCATGTTTGAGAGGTATTCGGCAAAAATAACAAATCATTAAGATAAAAATGGGAGTTTCTTGACACAATTACCTTCTTGTAAAACATATTTTTATACTTATTAACTATAAAAAACCAATATTATGAATAATGATCAGTTAGAAGGAAAATGGAAACAAATTAAAGGTGAGTTCAAACAGAAGTATGGTAAAGTTACTGATGATGATACTACCTATTCCGAAGGTAAGTTTGATGAAATGATTGGACGCCTTCAGGAAAAAACAGGAAAAACCAAAGAAGAGTTACAAGATGAAATTGATAAATGGTAGTTAATACCAATTAATTTAAAAAGGGCTGTTTTATTAAAAACAGCCCTTTTTTATTATAAAACTTTTGATTCTTAATTTTCAGTAAGTTCTTCTTGATTTCTAAAGACTAGGTTATCATCAAACTCATCCAGCAATATAATACTGTTTATATGTACTTCACCTGAAAGAATTTCCTTAGAAAGCTTATTGAGAACTTCTCTTTGTACCACCCTTTTTACTGGTCTAGCACCAAATTGAGGATCATAACCTCGTTCTGCAAGGAATTTGATGGCTTCATTAGTAGCATCTAAAATAATACCTTGTTTTGAAAGCATTTTTTTAACTCCTTTTAATTGAAGCTCCACAATTCTCTTAATATCTTTTTTAGTTAAAGGAGTAAACATCACAATATCATCAATTCTATTGATGAATTCTGGTCTTACACTCTGTTTTAATAGGGCAAGAACCTCCACCTTTGCAGATTCCAAGGCACTTTCAACATCTTTTACTGCTTCAAATCGATCTTGAATAATTTGTGATCCCATGTTGGAAGTCATTATGATAATGGTATTCTTAAAATCTGCGAGTCTACCTTTGTTATCTGTAAGTCTTCCTTCATCTAAAACTTGAAGAAGAATATTAAAAGTATCTGGATGCGCTTTTTCAATTTCATCTAATAGAACTACAGAATATGGTTTTCTTCTAACGGCTTCGGTAAGTTGTCCACCTTCATCATATCCCACATACCCCGGAGGTGCACCCACTAATCTGCTCACCGAATGACGTTCTTGATATTCACTCATATCAATCCTAGTCATTGCAGCTTCATCATCAAAGAGATATTCTGCCAGAGCTTTGGCAAGTTCTGTTTTACCAACTCCGGTGGTACCTAAGAAAAGGAATGAACCAATTGGTTTTTTCTGATCTTGTAATCCAGCCCTGCTTCTTCTCACAGCATCACTCACCGCAATTATCGCTTCTTCTTGTCCAACCACTCTTTTATGGAGTTCATCTTCCAATTTTAGAAGCTTCTCTCTATCGCTCTGTAACATTTTGGTTACGGGAACCCCCGTCCATTTTGCTACAACTTCAGCTATATCTTCGTAAGTAACTTCTTCTTTAATAAGGGTATGCTCTGCATCTGTCTCATCAAGTTCGGTTTGTAATTTTTCTAACCTCTCTTGAGCTTCTTTTATTTTTCCATATCTAATTTCGGCTACCTTACCATAATCACCATCACGCTCGGCTTTTTCGGCTTCCATTTTAAAATGCTCAATGTCAGATTTTGCAGTTTGAATATTGTCTACAACCTCTTTTTCATTCATCCATTTAGCATTCAGCTCATTTCTGTCTTCTTTAAGATTGGCAAGATCTGCACGAAGTGATTTTAGCTTCACTTCATCATTTTCTCTTTTTATAGCTTCAATCTCAATTTCTAGCTGAGTAACTTTTCTATCCAGAACATCTAATTCTTCTGGCTTAGAATTGATCTCCATTCTTAATTTAGAAGCTGCTTCATCCATAAGATCTATGGCCTTATCTGGTAAAAATCTATTGGTAATATAGCGTTGAGAAAGTTCTACCGCAGCAATTATCGCCTCATCTTTGATTCTCACTTTATGGTGAGTTTCATATTTTTCTTTGATCCCTCTTAAAATGGAGATCGCACTTTCGGTATCTGGTTCGTCAACAATAATTTTTTGGAATCTTCTTTCTAAAGCTTTATCTTTTTCAAAGTATTTTTGATATTCATCTAAGGTGGTAGCTCCAATAGCTCTCAGCTCTCCACGGGCTAATGCAGGCTTTAAAATATTGGCTGCATCCATTGCACCTTGTCCACCTCCTGCACCTACAAGCGTGTGAATTTCATCTATAAAGAGTACGATATCTCCCTCGCTACTGGTTACTTCTTTAATTACTGCTTTTAGTCTTTCTTCAAATTCACCTTTATATTTAGCTCCCGCAATAAGGGCTCCCATATCTAACGAAAAAATCTGCTTATCTTTTAAATTTTCTGGGATATCTCCAGATATAATTCTATGTGCTAAACCTTCGGCTATTGCAGTTTTTCCCACTCCGGGCTCACCAACCAGCATAGGATTATTCTTGGTTCTTCTGGAAAGTATTTGCAGTACTCGTCTTATTTCTTCATCTCTACCAATAACGGGATCTAATTTCCCTTCTTCGGCCATTTTATTGAGATTCTTTGCGTATTTATTTAGAGAGTTATAAGTGTCTTCTGCGCTTTGAGAAGTTACTCTATCGCCCTGTCTCAATTCATCTATTGCAGCTTTTAAATTTTTTTCTGACGCACCCTGATCTTTTAAAATTTGGGCAACTTTACTGCTAGACTTAAAGATGGCTAAAATTAAATGTTCTATAGAAACATATTCATCGTTCATCTTCTTAGCAATACTGCTAGCATCATTTAGAGTTTTTGAAGCGTCTCTAGAAAGCATAATATCTCCACCGCTTACTTTTGGAAAACTTGTAAGTGTGTTATCTAGAATTTGATTAAACAAATTCACGTTGATGTTCAATTTTTTCAATAAAAAAGGGGCAACATTTTCATCTACCATCGTGATGGCTTTAAAAATATGCTCATTCTCAATTTGTTGATGTCCCATTTCCTGAGCAAGCTGTTGCGCTTGCTGGATGGCCTCCTGTGATTTTATAGTAAAATTATTAAGATTCATATATCTATTTTTTTGGTGTTCACTCTCATATAACAAAACATAAGCCAACGCAATAAATTGACAAAAAGTCAGTATGTATAGGGGTTGAGGGAGACATTTTGTCTGTAAGTGTTAGCGTTTCTATATAAATTTACCTCATTTAAAAATAGTCTTGGCTATTTGTTGTGTAAAATTTAATATTTTTATTAGAATATTTTTTTAAACGAAGACGTACTTTTACGGCCTAAAATTTATAAACCATGGGAATATTTGATAAGATTTTTAAGAATGATAACGAGCCGAAAAAAGAAGAAAAGAAGCAAGTTTCATGGATAGAGATCAAGCAAATGGAAATGCTGGATGAGATTGTAGAAGATTCAAAACATCAGCCGGTAGCGATTTTAAAACATTCTACTAGTTGTGGTATTAGCAGAATGGTTTTACGCCAGTTTGAGTCTACTTATAATATTAATCCAGAAGATATGAAATTGTACTTTTTAGATCTATTAAGTCATAGAGACATTTCAAACAAAATTGCTTCCAGATTTAATGTGCCTCATCAAAGTCCGCAGCTTATAGTTCTTAAAGACGGAAGAGTTATCTACGATGCATCTCATAGCGAGATCTCTGCGGAAAAATTAAATGAATTTATAGCTTAGTGTTATCTAAATATAAAAAAAGTCCGATCTAATTTAGATCGGACTTTTTTTATTATATGTGATTAAACCTATTTCTTTTTAGGCTCATATACGGGAAGTAATTTTGTGCTTACCTCTCCAAAACCAATTCTTCTAGTCTGATTTTCGCAGTAACCTCGAAGAATTACGGTATCGTTATCTTGAATAAACTTTCTTTCTGAACCATCGTTCAGTTTTACTGGTTTTTCACCTCTCCAAGAAAGTTCCAGCATAGAACCAAATGTATCTGGTGTTGGCCCTGAAATAGTTCCAGATCCCATCATATCTCCAGAATTCACAGGGCATCCATTAATAGTGTGGTGTGCCAGTTGCTGACTCATATTCCAATACATATACTTAAAGTTGGAATTTGAAATAACGGTTTCTTCTTTATCTTCTGGTTGAATAGCTACCTGTAATTTAATATCATAGCTTTTCTTTCCTTTAAATTGAAGGTAAGGCAAAAGCTCTTTTTCAGGTTTAGGTCCTGTAGTTCTAAATGGTTCTAGAGCATCCAAGGTAACTATCCAAGGAGAAACAGACGAAGCAAAATTCTTAGCTAAGAATGGCCCCAGTGGAACATATTCCCATTTTTGAATATCTCTAGCACTCCAGTCATTAAATAATACCATACCGAAAATATAATCTTCAGCTTCTTCTATTGGAATTGGCTCTCCCAATACATTAGCATCTGTAGTAATGAATGCCATTTCCAATTCAAAATCTACCAATTTAGATGGTCCAAAAACTGGTTCTGTTGCACCGTTTGGTAAGGTTTGTCCTTGTGGTCTATGCACAGGAATTCCACTTGGTATTATAGAAGAGCTTCTTCCATGGTAACCTACTGGGATATGAAGCCAGTTTGGTAATAATGCATTATCTGGATCACGGAACATGGTCCCAACATTGGTAGCGTGCTCTTTACTAGAATAAAAATCGGTATAATCTCCTACCTGTACAGGTAGTTGCATTTCAATTTCATCTAGAGTGAAAAGCACAATATTTCTATGATCTTTATTGCCTTTTAATTTTGGATTTTTCTCGTCAAAAATTTCTGCAATTCTATTTCTAACAAGTCTCCATGTTTTTTTTCCGTCGGAAATAAAATCATTTAGAGTGTCTTGTAAGAATATATCATCGGTTAAGGGGATTCCTTCAAAATAACCCAATTGGTGTAGTGCGCCCAGATCTATGGCATAATCGCCAATTCTAGTTCCTATAGTCACGATGTCGTCTCTAGTCAAGAATACTCCAAAAGGAATATTTTGAATAGGAAAATCTGTGTCTTTAGGGGTGTCCAGCCACGTTTTTCTGTTAGGGTCATTTGCTGTAATTGGCATATTTTTTTGGTTTTATTCTTAATTCTATTCATTTCAAATATATTATTTTCCCTGCATTAACCGAATGTTATTCTTACTTTTGAGGAATATTTAACGTAAAAAATTGAAATGCAACGAGATACTGAAATTTTTGATTTGATAAAAGCGGAAAAATCCCGTCAAACTAATGGTTTAGAATTAATTGCGAGTGAAAATTTTGTAAGTGACCAAGTGTTGGAAGCAGCCGGATCTGTACTTACAAATAAATACGCTGAAGGTTACCCAGGAAAGCGTTATTATGGAGGTTGTGAAATAGTAGATGAAGTAGAACTTTTGGCTATTGAGCGTTTAAAAGAACTTTTTAATGCAGAATATGCCAATGTGCAACCTCATTCAGGATCACAGGCCAATACTGCTGTTTTCCATGCTTGTTTAAAACCGGGAGATAAATTTTTAGGTTTTGATCTTTCTCATGGTGGACATTTAACTCATGGATCTCCGGTGAATTTTTCAGGGAGATTATATCAGCCAGTATTTTACGGAGTAGATGAAAAAACTGGATTAATAGATTACGATAAGGTTGCAGAGATTGCTCAGAAAGAAAAGCCGAAAATGATCATTGCCGGGGCTTCAGCATATTCTAGAGAAATAGATTATAAAAGATTTAGAAAGATTGCAGATAGCGTTGGTGCAATTCTTTTTGCAGACATCGCACACCCTGCAGGTTTAATCGCTAAAGGATTATTAGGAGATCCATTACCACATTGCCATGTAGTAACTTCTACTACTCATAAAACATTACGTGGACCTCGTGGTGGAATTATCATGATGGGTAAAGATTTTGATAACCCTTTTGGAGAGAAATTAAAGAATGGAAACTTAAAGAAAATGTCTGCTATGTTAGATAGTGGAGTTTTTCCTGGAAATCAAGGAGGACCACTTGAACATATTATTGCTGCCAAAGCAGTAGCATTTGGGGAAGCTCTTACAGATGAATTTCTTTATTATATGGTACAGGTTAAGAAAAATGCAAAAGCCTTAGCTAAAGCCTTTATGGATAAAGACTACAATGTTATTTCTGGCGGAACAGATAATCATATGATGTTGATTGATCTTAGAAATAAGAACATTACCGGTAAACAGGCGGAAGAAGCTCTTGGTAAAGCGGAAATCACTGTAAATAAGAACATGGTTCCATTTGATGATAAATCTCCTTTTGTAACTTCTGGAATTAGAATAGGAACTGCTGCAGTGACTACTAGAGGTTTAAAGGAAGAAGATATGGCTAAGATCGTTTCTTTAATAGATACAGCAATTTCAAATTTTGAAGATGATGAGAAATTAGAAGAAGTGAAAAATGAGGTTTTTACCATGATGAAAGATAAACCACTTTTTAATAGCTAAAATTCAAAAAAAATAATAAAATATATAAAAAGCTAATTGTTAATCAATTAGCTTTTTTTGATAATTAAATCCAGTCTTTTAATTTTAAATTGAAGTTAAATCTTTGGTGCTGTTTCAGCTTATAAATAAATTGGAACGGCAATTGTGTTAAATAGGTTACAGCCTTAAAGCTTACAATAATATTGTATCGTTTAAGTTATAATATTACTTCTCTGAGTTGAGGTTAAAATTCGAAATTAGTAATTAGAAAAAAACCTAAAATATCAATTATGAAAAAAAGATTCATTTTAAGCTTCTTGTTAGTTTGTTCTATGATCTCTATGAATGCCCAAGAATGGCAAACAGATCTAAAGAAAGCAGAGGAAATTGCAGCAAAAGACCATGAAAACATAATACTTGTATTTCAAGGTTCAGATTGGTGTGCACCTTGTATGAAGCTAGAGAAGCAAATTTGGAGTACCGAAGAATTTAAGACCTATGCAAAATCTCATTTTGTATTGCTTAAAGCGGATTTCCCTAAGAGAAAGAAAAATGCGCTTCCAGAGGAACAACAAGCTAAAAATGATAAACTTGCTGAAAAGTATAATTCTCAAGGATATTTCCCTTTAGTAGTGATTTTAGACGAAAATGGTAAGGTGATAGGAAAGACCGGATATAAGGATATGAAACCTTCGGAATATATAAAACACTTAAATTCATTTAAAAGCTAATAATTGAAAAAGTTAGTTACATTACTTTGTGTTCTTTTTATTTCTTATGCCAGTAATGCACAAGAAATTCATAAGCGTACATTGAAACTCATGGGAAGTCGGTTTGATATTACCGTGGTTGCAAAAGATTCAGTAGATGCAAATAATTATATAGATCTTGCTGTAAATGAGATCACAAGAATAGAAAAGTTAATCTCTTCTTGGGATTCAGATTCTCAAACATCAGAGATCAACAGAAATTCAGGGATAAAACCTGTAAAAGTAGATAAAGAGCTCTTCGATTTAATATCAAGAGCTCTTGGTATTTCCAGACTTACCGATGGTGCTTTTGATATTAGTTACGCTTCTATGGATAAGATCTGGAAGTTTGACGGTTCTATGAAAGCAATGCCTTCAGAAGAAGATATTAAAGCTTCGGTTTCTAAAGTTGGATATCAAAATATAGTATTGGATAAAGAGAATTCTACCGTCTACTTAAAAATTCCTGAAAGCAAAATTGGATTTGGAGCTATAGGTAAAGGATATGCTGCAGATAAGGCTAAAGCGCTATTGATGTCTAAAGGTGTTTCTGCAGGGATAATAAATGCTTCTGGCGACATGAATACTTGGGGAAAACAACCGAATGGAGAAGAGTGGAAGGTAGCGATCACCAATCCGTTAAATAAAAATAAAGCTTTTGCATTGTTACCTATAAATGAAGGAGCTGTTGTAACTTCGGGTAATTATGAGAAGTATGTGAACTTTAATGGGAAGCAATATACCCACATTATAGATCCTAGAACTGGATATCCTTCAAGCGGAATTATTAGCGCTACGGTTTTTGCTCCAAAGGCAGAATTGGCAGATGCTTTGGCAACTTCAGTTTTTGTAATGGGAAAAGAAGTTGGTTTAAATAGAATCAATCAGTTACCTCAAATAGAATGTATCATAATCGATGAAAAAGGAAATATTTATACTTCAGCTAATATTAAAATAGATAAACAATGATCAAGAGAATTTTATTCTGTTGTTTGATTGCAGGCTACTTTAGCTCCTGTACTGCGGTAAAGGAGTATGAGAAAGTCAAGATCAACGACCCGGACATGGTATTGTCAACAAAAGGTGTTGACAGATTTGAAACGAATTTCCAAGCCTACAGGGAAGCGGCTGCGGGTGCTAATGGCGGAAAAACCGGTGGTGGTTGTGGATGTAATTAAAATAATATGATGAAAAAGAATTTGATTCTAGGGTTGTTTATGATCTCTGCTGCAGTTGGTTCTGCACAAGAAGGAGACTCTACAACAACCTATAAAAAAAGAGTGTTAGAAAATACAGAAGTAGATTTTCTTGCAAGTTATTATACACAAGAAGGCGATAATGCCGCGGTAAGTGGAGGGGTTGGAACAGAACATTTAACCAATGTTACTCCAACTGTTGTGGTTTCTATTCCATTAAATGCAGATGATGTTTTAACTATAGACGGAGAAGTATCTGCCTATACATCTGCATCTTCAAGTAATATAAATCCATTTGATGGAGGACAGCCAGCAGATCCATTTGTAGCTTCTTCTGGAGCTTCTTCTAGTGATACTTGGACAAATCTTACAGGAACGTATTCGCATAGCTCAGACGATAGAAATGATATTTGGAGTGCGAAATTGGCGGTTTCTACAGAATTTGATTATTTCTCTCTTGGATTTGGAGGAAGTTATACCAAGCTTTTCAATGAAAAGAACACCGAAGTAAGCGTTAATGCTAATGTTTACTTAGATAATTGGAAAACGATCTATCCTTATGAACTTAGACCATTTGAAAATGGCAGAAACGGCTTAAGTGATGGATTATTCCGAAGATATAATATTACAGGAAACCAAAATTACAATCCAGATTTTGTTGGTTTAGACAAGACGAATAGAAATTCTTATTCTGTTGGATTAGGTTTCTCCCAGATACTTTCTGAAAGATTGCAAGGTTCGTTAGCTTTAGATGTAGTTCAGCAACAAGGTTTATTGTCTACACCTTTCCAAAGAGTATATTTTAAAGATGTAGAAGATTCATTTATTCAGAACTTCCAACTAGCAGATGATATTGAAAGGTTACCAGATACCAGATTTAAAATTGCAGCCGGAGGTAGGTTGAACTATTATATTAATGAGACCTTTGTAGTTAGAACTTATTATAGATATTATACGGATGACTGGGGAATAAGATCTAATACAGCAAGTATTGAGGTGCCAATTAAAATAGCCCAAAAGTTTACGTTATATCCATCTTATAGATATTATGATCAAACGGCAGCCGATTATTTTGCTCCTTATGAGGAACATTTATCTACTGAAGAATTTTACACATCAGATTATGATCTTTCAGAGTTTAATGCCAATCAGTATGGTTTTGGGGTTACGTATACCGATATTTTCACGCAATTTCACCTATGGCAGTTCGGTTTAAAAAGCATAGATCTTAAATATCATTATTACGAAAGAAACACCGGATTAAAAGCTAATATTATTGCAGCCGGATTTAAGTTCATATTAGACTAAACAATAGAAGAGGTATTAAAATAAAAGAGGCTGGCTCAAAATTAATTTATATCGTAAAGCTGAACTTGTTTCAGCGTCTTAGCTAAGTTTAGATCAACTCATTTAGATTATGAAATAAATTCAGAATGATTTAACCTTTAGCCTTGAAACAGCTACTTTAGGATCATAAAAAATCCGACTCAATATTGAGTCGGGTTTTTTTATGTTTTAAATAAACTGAATAATTACTCCATAGTAGGGTACCAATCTAATAATACCACATCGATATCTTGATTTTTCTTGTCTACTAATTCTTTGAATTTTTGAACATCAGATAAACCGTCTTTACCTCTGTAATGATAAGGAATTACTTTCTTTGGTTTAAAAGCTAACACTCCTTTAGCAGCATCTTCCACCGTCATAGTATACGGTAAATTCATAGGAACTAATGCTACGTCTATATTCTTAAGATCTCTCATTTCAGGAATATCTTCTGTATCTCCGGCTATATAAAGTCTTTTCCCGTTTTTTTCTAATACATATCCATTACCTCTTCCTTTTGTGTGCATAGCATCTGGGCTTTCTGGTAAGTTATACATTGGGATAGCAGTAATATTGAATCCCATAAAATCTTGAGAATCTCCATTGTTCATTACCACTAAATTGTTTTGAAGTTCTTGTGGCAATTTTTCTTGAACCGCCTTTGGTACTATGATCTTAGTATCTCCTAATTGCATAGCTTTTAATGTTTCCGCATCCATATGATCTTGATGAATATCTGTGATCAATATAAATTCTGGCTTTTCTTTACCTTCAAAGCCGGCAGCACCACCAACAGGGTCTGTATAAAATACGTCGTCACCCCAGGTAATTACCGCTGTTGCATGAGAGATTGGTGCGATGTCTATACTGGCAGCGTCCTCCATTTCATTTTGTGGAGTTTCTGCAGGTGTCATAACTTCAGAATTCATTTCTGAATTAGCATCTTTATTCTCATTTTTACACGATGTAAATATGGCACCAATGGCCAAAATTGTGATTAATTTCTTCATAAATGTTAATTTTAGAATAAAGTTACTGCTCTAAAAATAAAATATAATTATTATTAATAAAAGTTTAGCAATGGTTCAAGCCCTCAAAACAGGATAACATTCACATATTTGTGCTCCTATACTATAAAAACCTAGGTTTTAAATTGATATGCACATTCTCAATGTCAACATAATTAAAATGATATTACATTACCTTAAACGGTCATTTTTTACTAGCCTTGTTATTTTATTCATCTCCTGTTCCGGTGGGAAAGCTGTAGTAGAAGATGCTACAAAAATCTTACCTCCAGCAGATTTATATGGAGAATTATTTTATGATGTGCAAAAGAGTAACATTTTTGAAGATAGTAAAACCTTTGTAGACGCAATTCCTATTTGGAATGTTGATAGTATCACTCATCGTTATTCTAAGAGACGCAACTTAGTTGATGGGGAGTTGAGAAATTTTGTTTTTGACAATTTTGAATTACCACAAACTAAAGAGAAATATAGATCTGATTCTTTATCTATAAAACAACATATCACCTCTCTTTGGAAAGTTTTAGAACGACCTTTAGATATAAAACATTCCGGAACCTTAATTCCTTTACCTAATCCTTACATAGTTCCTGGTGGCAGGTTTAGAGAGATCTATTATTGGGATAGTTATTTTACGATGTTAGGATTGAAAGAAGATGGCCAAATAGAGACCATTCAAAATATGGTCGATAATTTTTCATATCTCATAGATACTTATGGTTTTATTCCTAATGGAAATAGAACTTATTATTTAGGAAGATCTCAACCGTCTTTTTATGCAATGATGATTAAGGTGCTAGCTGAAATTAAAGGAGAAGAAACGTATGTGAAATATTTACCTTATCTAGAAAAGGAGTATAATTTTTGGATGGATGGAGAAGCGACTTTAAATAGTCTGAACCCCACTAAAAGGCGAGTGGTTTTGCTAGAAGATGGAGAAGTCTTAAACAGATATTGGGATGATAACAATTCTCCTCGACCTGAAAGTTATAAAGAAGATGTTCGTACGGCAGGGAAAGCTTTACAAGATTTCCCCGAATTAAGTAGAGAAGATATTTATAGAAATTTAAGAGCAGGGGCAGAATCTGGATGGGATTTTTCCAGCCGGTGGTTGGTGAAAAATATAGAAGGAAACTATGATCTTTCTACAATTAGAACAACTCATATCATTCCTATAGATCTGAATGTATTGCTTTTTAATATGGAAAGAACTTTGTCTAAGGCCTTTAGTTTAAAAGGTAATTTGGCTAAAGCTAACGTATATAAAGCAAAATATTTGGCGAGAAAAAAAACGATCAATAAATATCTTTGGAATGAGAAAGAAGGATTTTTTAAAGATTATAATTTTGTGAGTGGAGAGCAAACTGAAACAATTTCTCTTGCTGGAGTTTATCCGTTATTTTTTGATTTGGCTAATGATAAACAAGCTAGATCTGTTTCAGAAAAGATTGAGAAGGTCTTTTTACGACCAGGAGGATTGGTTACCACTATAAACAATACTGGGCAGCAATGGGATGCTCCAAATGGTTGGGCACCGCTTCAATATATCAGTATTCAGGGATTAAGAAATTATGGTTTTAACGATCTGGCTTCCAAAATATCTCAAAGATGGCTTAGCTTAAATCAAAAGGTCTATCAGCAAAGTTTTAAAATGCTGGAGAAATATAATGTTGAAGATCTTTCAAAAGAAAGTGGAGGAGGAGAGTATCCTACTCAAGATGGATTTGGTTGGACCAATGGGGTCTTTCAAAAACTTTCTCAAGATTAGTTTTTTAAATCTAGTTGCATCTTTATATCACCTCTTGAGTATGGATTATCCTTTTCTATAGGCACTTCCTTAAAACCATATTTAAAATAGATATAGATCGCATTCTGAAGTTTACGGTTAGAATATAATATCAAGGTTTTCCAATCTTGTAATTTGGCAAATTCGATGGCATGTACCATCAATTTTTGCCCAAGATTCTTGCCTTGATGTTTAGGAGTGATGGCCATTTTAGTAAGTTCATACACTCCTTCTTCAACCTTCATTAAAGCAACAGTTCCAATAATATCTTCATTATCTTTTACAAAGAAAATATTACCTCCGGGTTGAATAATGTATTTTTCAGGATCACCTAAAACCTCTTCATCTTTAGGTTCTACAAAAAAGTATTTTTCTAACCACTCAATATTCAGCTTCTTGAAATCTTCTGCATATTTTTTGTCAAAAGGTATAATGTGAATGCTCATGATCAATTCGTTTTTTGCCAAGGAAATCGGCCTTCTAATTCCACTTGCAGAGAAAGGCTTAAAAATGTCCTTATTAATACTATTAAACCTAAAGATAGTACTTGTTGTATTGTTGGGTCTATTACTACCGTACCTATAATATCACCTGCAACCAGAAACTCTAAACCTAATAAAATAGCTTTACCCAGTTCTTGTCTTAAAATTTTATAAGATCTTGTTTCTGCTTGAAGTTTAAATGCATATCTCACTAAAGCAATAGCAGCACCAATAGTAATAGTAAGTATACCGGTAATTTCTATGACATTAGCCATGGTCTCGATGAAATACAGCAAGTTCTTATCCATAGCTCTCAGCGGTTATAAAATCTGTGATGAGGTAACTTATTGACTTACCTACCTGAATTTCATTAGTATCATTTGCAGCAGCCTCACATATATGAAAATACTTAATTTTTTCTTCTTCTGAAGCCAACCATACAAAATTTCTAACCATATTAATAGGCAGGCCTGTAGGGCTTTGGGCACTACTGGAAAAATCTTTTATTGCATCGCAATCCAATTCAAATCCAAATTCGTCATTACCAACCATTTCCAGTTCTTCTAAAAAAGCTGTTTTTATTTTTTCTGAAGATTTAAGAATAAGATGCTCAAATAGTCTGAAGCTGTCATTAGCAGATTTATTCATTTCTTCAAAAATATACTCTGGTGTATAATTTTGATGAACACCAAAAACACGATATTTCCCCATAATCTTTTCTTTGCGCGCAAAGCTAAATCCATTCCCGCTATGGCGATGATCTGGAGTTCTTATATCTGTATGGGCATCTATATTTAAAACATTTATAGGCTTCTCTAAAGCATTAAAAGCTCCTTTAATATTACCATAGGCGTTGTTATGACCGCCACCTATAATAATGGGGATTTTCCCTGCAGCTATAATCTTCTGAACTATCTGGCTAACTATGATATCCAAGTTGCTTACTAGTTCCCCCATTTTTACAAAGTAGTTAGGGTCATTATTGTCAAGGTTAGAAGCTTTAAGCATTAGGCTATCACAATCTACTTCACCTAAAAGAATTAAATTGTCGGGTCTGGTATATAAATTAGCCTGAATATTAAGTAGGGCTTTTAAGGTAGCTTTCCAGGCTTTGGCAGCGCCTTGTTTTCCATAATTAGCTCTTACTCCTATATCTTCAGGAATTCCAAATAGCACATATTTTGCTTTGGAAACAGGCAATTCACCCAGATCATTTAAAAACTTTACTTTTTCCCCGAACTTTACTTCTCCTTGTCTTGAAGCGATCAGGTTTTCTACCGACTTATAAGTGTATAATTTGAATCCTTCCATTAATCTAATATATTTCCATTTATATACACCGAATCTATCTTGTTGCTTCCAAAAGCATAGGGTAGATAGGTATATGATGGAATTGGTTTTGTTACTATAATATTTGCAGATTTTCCTTTTGTAATACTTCCGTGGGTCTTACTAAGTCCCATGGCATACGCACCGTTAATAGTAGCAGCATTAATTGCCTCTTCTGGTGTCATATTCATTTTTATGCATGCCAAAGATATAACCAGATTCATATTTCCACTTGGAGCACTCCCGGGATTATAATCTGTAGCCAGGGCTAGTGGTAAACCAGCATCTATAATTTCTCTTGCAGGAGTATACGGGATGCTTAGAAAAAGCGAACAACCCGGCAATGCTACTGGCATAGTTTGAGAATTCTTTAAACTTTCTATATCCTCGGGTCTCATAATTTCCAAATGATCTACACTTAAAGCTTCATTTTTAACGCCTGCCTGTACTCCTCCAATGGCATGAAATTGATTAACATGGATCTTCGCTTTTAAACCCTGTTTTTTTGCTGCAGCCAATAATGTATTAGTATCGTCCACATCAAAATATCCCTGTTCGCAAAAAATGTCTATATATTCTGCCAATTCTTGAGCTACAACCTCAGGCAAAATTTCATCTATTACATAAGAAATGTATTCTTTTCTTTTTTCTTTATACTCTGTTGGTAGCGCATGAGCTCCTAAAAAAGTAGATTTTATAGGTAGATCAAATTCCTGTTTTAGTCTTTTAATGACTTTTAAGAGTTTTAATTCTCCTTCTTTATTAAGTCCGTATCCAGATTTTATCTCAATGGCCCCGGTTCCTAATTTCATTACTTCTTTTAATCTTTCTGCAGATTGCTTGTAAACATCTTTTTCTGAAGTATTTTCTAATGTTTTGGCACTGTTTAAAATTCCACCTCCACGATTGGCAATTTCTTCATAGGTAAGTCCGCTAATTCTATCGGCAAATTCTTGCTCTCTATTTCCTGCGTAAACCAAGTGGGTGTGTGAATCGCACCAAGTTGGTAAAACAATTCTTCCGGTAAGATCTATAGTTTCTTCAACATTAATTTTAGGCATGGTGTTCATGTTGCCAAAATCTTCTATTTTATCTTCATTTATTAATAACCAAGCATCTTTTATAGTTGGAAGTTCACTCATTTCCTTACCGCTTAATTTTTCTACAGAAGGTTCTCTAACCTGTACTAGTTCTTTAATATTGGTAAATAGTATTTTCATAATGTAAAGATAGAAAAGTAGTGCTGATTTTTGAAGTTATTTGTATAAGTTACTCCTAAAGAAGTGATGTTTCTGATGCTTTATTACTGAAATTTAATCAATAAAAAATCGGATAGACCTTTAAGATCTACCCGATTATATTTTAAAGAATTTCACTTAAATTATAAAGTGAATTCTGCCAGCAGCTTTTGCACTTCGTAGATATCAACTTTTTTGTCGAAGCGTTTAGAAATTGAAGGACTTTGTTCTCCAGAGATCCAGATCTTCAATTCTGCATCCAGATCAAAACTTCCAGCAGTCTCTACGCTAAATCTACTGATGCTTTTATAGCTAACAGAAAAATATTCGATCTTTCTCCCAGTTAGGCCTTGAACATCTACAATGATTAGCCTTTTATTGGTGAAGATAAAGGTGTCTCTAATTATTTTAAAGCCCGCTTCAATTTTTTCTGAAGCGATTAAAAGCTTACCATAATCTTTTTCTAGTACACTTTTATCAATTGCACCGGCATTGCCTAATAAGGAAGAAATTAAACTCATATTATGAATTTTTTAAAGATTTCATGTCGATCACAAATCTGTATTTAACATCAGATTTTACAACTCGGTCATAAGCTTCATTAATATTTTGAATATCGATCATTTCAACATCTGAAACGATGTTATGTTCACCACAGAAATCTAACATTTCCTGAGTTTCTTCAATACCTCCAATTAATGAACCTGCAATTCTTTTTCTAGAAGCAATAAGTCCGCCCCCGTGAATAGGATCAAGCGGTTCAATTGCACCTACAAGTACCATGGTTGCATCTCTTTTCAATAATGCTACATAAGGATTCACATCATGCCCAACCGGAACAGTGTTCAATAAGAAATCAAAAGAGTTCTTATGTTTTTCCATGTCTTTCGCATCTTTAGAAATCAACACTTCATCTGCACCTAATTTTTTAGCATCTTGACTTTTATCTGGAGAGGTGGTAATCATTACTACATGTGCTCCCATAGCATGTGCAAATTTAATTCCCATGTGTCCTAATCCACCAAGGCCAATTACACCTACTTTATCACCTTTTTTTACATTCCATTGTCTTAGTGGAGAGTAAGTGGTAATACCTGCACATAATAGCGGTGCTACTGCTTTAATATCTATATTTTCTGGCACTTTTAATACAAACTTCTTATCTACAACAACTTTTTCAGAATAACCACCAAAAGTATGACCTCCTAAATGTTCATCTGGGCTGTTGTATGTGAATGTTGCACCATTCTCGCAATATTGCTCCAATCCTTCTTTACAAGAATCACAATGTTGGCAAGAATCTACCATACATCCAACTCCTACAAGATCTCCTTCTTTAAAGTTTGATGCATTTTTACCGGTTTTAACCACTCTACCAATTATTTCATGTCCTGGTACAGATGGGTATTTTGCATTTTTCCAATCGTTTCTTACGGTATGAATATCGCTATGACAAACACCACAATATAAAATGTCTATTTCTACATCTTCAGCGGTAACGTCTCTTCTAGTAATATCAAAAGGTTTTAAATCTGCAGTATTAGACTGCGCAGCATATGCTTTAACTTCGCTCATTTCAATTATTTTTTTAGAATATAAAATTAATGAATCCTCAGTCGTTCAGCATACGAATGACTTACTTTAAAACAAGTTTAACTTTCATTCATCATCAGCTTTTTCAATATGTTCAAGATTATTTGAAGACTATAGATTGTCTCTGCATTTATAAATATTCTTTTTACCTTGGATGAAAATTTGCAATTTGAAAATAATTAAAAAATATGAAAGAAAATAAATTAGGACTTAATACAATCTGTACCCACACCGGGGAACTGGAAGATACTCAGTTTAAAGGAGCAATTTCACCATTATTTATGTCTACCTCTTACGCTTTTGAAGATGTGGAGGTTAAAAGATATCCGCGATATTTTAATACTCCAAACCAAGTTGCTCTTGCCAAAAAGATGGCTGCATTAGAGCACGGAGAAGCGGCTCTTATTTTTGGAAGTGGAATGGCAGCTGTAAGCACTTCGATGTTTGCATTTCTTCATAAAGGAGATCATGTGGTACTTCAAAACACCCTATATGGTGGAACCAGTAATTTGGTGGTAGAGGAGTTCGATAAATTTGGAATAGAATATTCATTTACTGATGATCTTAAAATTGAAAGTTTTGAGGCTAAGATCAAAGAGAACACCAAGGTGCTTTATATTGAAACACCTTCGAATCCTTTGCTTACCGTTACCGATATTAAAGCTGTAGCAGATCTTGCCAAAAAGCACAATCTGGTGAGTATGATTGATAATACATTTGCTTCGCCTGTAAATCAAAACCCGATAGATTTTGGAATTGATGTGGTAATTCATTCTGCTACAAAATATATGGGTGGGCACAGTGATATTCTTGCGGGTGCTGTAATTTCTTCTGAAGAACATATCGATACCATTTTTCAGCTGGCAAAGAATTTTGGTGGAAGTTTAAGCGATTATACTGTTTGGTTATTAGAGCGCAGTTTAAAAACGATGGGAATTCGAGTAAAAGCTCAAAATAAGAATGCCAAGAAACTCGCAAAATATTTAAAGAAACATGAAGATATAGCTCAAGTCTATTATCCGGGTCTTAAATCTCATCCAGATCATGAATTAGCAAAATCTCAAATGCATGGTTATGGTGGAATGATGTCTTTTGAATTGAGAGAAGAATTGAATGCAGATCTATTTCAGAAGAAATTAAAATTGATAAAGTCTTCTATGAGTCTTGCCGGAGTAGAGTCTACGATATTATCTCCAACAAAAACTTCACATGCCTTATTAACGCCTGAAGAAAGAGCAAAGCAAGGTATTAGAGATGGACTTTTAAGATTTAGCGTAGGGATAGAGGAAAAAGAAGATCTTATAGCAGATATTGAACAAGCTTTAGCAGCATTGAAAGGATAAGTTTCTGAGCCGACAAATGTTAAAGTAAAATTGAAATAAGCATGAAATTAGATATTTTGGCCATAGGTGCCCATCCAGACGATATAGAACTTAGTTGTGCCGGTACGCTGGCCAAAGAGATCTCCAGAGGTAAAAAAGTTGGAATTTTAGATCTTACTAGAGGAGAACTAGGAACTCGTGGTACCGCCAAAACACGAAAGGAAGAAGCAGAAAATGCAGCAAAGATTCTTGGAATAGACATAAGAGAAAATCTAGGATTTAGCGATGGCTTTTTTGAGAATAATAAAGAGCATCAATTAGAGATCATTAGAATCTTGAGAAAATATAAGCCTGAAATAGTTTTTTGTAATGCTATAGACGATAGACATATAGATCATGGAAAAGGAGCAAAGCTAGTTAGTGACGCTTGTTTTTTAGCCGGTTTACGTAGAATTGAAACTCATGATGAAAACGAACTTCAGGATGCTTGGAGGCCTAAACATGTGTATCATTACATACAATGGAAAAATTTATCGCCAGATGTGGTAGTGGATATTTCGGGATTTATGGATATAAAATTGAAAGCTGTAAAGGCTTATAAAACTCAATTCTTCGATAAAGATAGTACGGAGCCTAAAACACCGATCTCCAGCGACAACTTTTTAGACAGTATTACCTATAGAGCACGCGATTTAGGAAGAATAATAGGTACAGATCATGCAGAAGGCTTTACTGTAGAACGCTATGTAGCAGTAGATTCCATTTTTGATCTAATTTAATTATTTTTTTTCTTTGCAGAATTGAAGAAATGATATACATTTGCAACCGCGAATAAATGGTGGTTGTAGCTCAGCTGGTTAGAGCATCGGTTTGTGGTACCGAGGGTCGCCGGTTCGAACCCGGTCTTCCACCCTTTTTTAAACTCCTTAGGAAACTAAGGAGTTTTTTTATGCTTAAAAATTTATAAAACCGCTTAAAATTTTACTTCGCACCAATTTTACACAGTTCTCTCATAAAATTCTTGATAAAAACACGATATTTAATATTCCTTAACTTCTTAAGATATGAGCTATTTATTAAAAAATATACTGATTTTATCAATTTTCGCAGGTCCCATTTTTTCTTTTGCACAAAAAGATAAAATAGAAAGGAAAATCGTAAAATCTGTTAATGAGCATACTCCAGAATCTATAGCCTTGCTTAAAAAAGCGGTAGATATAAACAGTGGTACGATGAATTTTGAAGGAGTGAAACAAGTGGGACAGCTTTTTAAAACAGAACTTGATAAACTTGGATTTGAAACAGAACTAACTTCGGGAGAGCAATTTGGGAGAGCAGGACATTTAATTGCCAACAGAGAAGGAAATAACGGACCTACATTTTTATTAATTGGTCATTTAGATACCGTTTTCGATATCGATAGTCCCTTCCAAAAATCTATAATGGTTAATGATTCTATTATGAATGGCCCCGGGGTTTCTGATATGAAAGGAGGAGATGTAATTATTATTTTAGCGATGCGGGCTCTTAAAGAGGCTGGAGTACTGGATAATATGAATATCAAAATAATAATGACCGGTGATGAGGAAAAAAGTGGAAGTTCATTGGAACTTTCGAAACAAGCATTGATAGAAGCATCAAAAACAGCAGACATTGCTCTTGGTTTTGAAGATGGAGATGGAGATCCTAGAACCGTGGTCGTATCTAGAAGAGGTTCTGCAGACTGGCATTTAGAAGTTACGGGAAATGCAGCTCACTCTTCTCAAATTTTTACCGAAAATGTTGGGAATGGAGCTATTTATGAAACAGCTAGGATCTTAACCGAATTTTACAATCAGTTATCGGAAATGGAAAACCTTACGTTTAATCCTGGATTCATACTTGGGGGGACTTCAGTAAAAATTGATGAAGACAATACCGGAGGTTCTGCTCATGGAAAAACAAACGTGGTGGCTCAAACAACGGTTGTAAATGGAGATATTCGCGCCATTTCTTTAGATCAATTAGAGAAGGCTAAATCTGTTATGGAACAGATTATTTCTAACAATTATCCGCAAACAAGTGCTAAGCTTATTTTTCAAAATGGAGGTTATCCGCCCATGGCTTTAACTAAAGGCAATTCAGAATTGCTTCAGAAATATAATAAAGTAAGTCAGGATTTGGGATTTGGAGAGGTCACTGCGGTAAATCCTAGAAATGCAGGTGCAGCAGATATCTCATTTACTGCTGAAAATGTAAAAATGGCAGTTGATGGATTAGGGCTAAGTGGAGAAGGAGGCCATACGGTTAATGAAACCGGCAATCTTAATAAGCTTTCTGTTCAGGCTAAAAGAGCAGCGGTTTTAATGTACAGGTTGTCTCAAGAAAAATAATTGTTAGGGAACCAGAAATGTTTTTTCCCATTCGCCATCTACTTTGGTAAATAATGCCCTTAAATGATTAGGATCTTTTCTAATCTTAAGAAATTCTATACTTTCAGTTCTTAGTTCCAGCAATGCAAAATATAGATCTGTAGTTCTAGAAATATTAAACGGGTTGTTTAGTTTTTTTCCTGGTGCCAATCTAGTATTGTAATTATTTACCGCTTTTCCTTCGATGTTGGATTTGTGGTTGTGGTAGTCTTCATTGTTTTTATAAATCTTAATCTTCCCTTTCAATATGAGCTGAAGATTTTTTTGGGGGTGGTAAAAAAGAACACTCACATTGGGATTCTGGTTAAAATGTTTGATTTTCACAGATCGAGAATCTGTATAAAATAGTAAGTTTTCGTCTTCTGTTAATTCCCGAAGCACCATTGTTCTCTGCCGTAAATTATCGGCTGTATCACAGCTTGCTACAGAACAATATCTAAAAGGATGGTCTGCTTTTTTTACTGCAATTTGTAGTTCTTCTAAAGCCTCATTAAATAAATCGTTAATCATAATGTCTTTTTATTAATGGGGCTTGTTGATTTTTTGTTGAGCGTATAAATTACTGATTTTAATCAATTTCGTATTCTAGTCTCATAGTGATAGAAGCAGTCTTTTTCTTATCCTGTGTATTATAAGCACCACTCCAACTGTAATCTTCTCCGCTATTCTGTCCTGTAATTTGAAATACGCCCATGCTTGCATCATTTAGATCGCCTAAAGATCCACCGCTATTCTCTGCGATTTTCTCTGCTCTTAATCTGGCATCTTCTGTAGCCTTAGAGATCATTTCAATTTTAAGATCAGCTATTTTCGTGTAGTAGTAACGAGGTGGAGTAGAGTTAAATTGAACTCCTTTATTTAAAAGCTCGGTAATTTCTCTAGATACATTCTCTATCAATTCCACATCTGTAGATTCAATTTTCACAGATTGAGTAAGTTCATATCCTTTAAAGATGCTACCTACATAATTCCCATTTTGATATTGATTTTCCTGTTGTTCTATAGTCTGTACAGAGTTAAATACAATATTATCAGACTTTATTCCTTTGCTAATAAGATATTGCTTAACAATTTCTTTATCTGAGTCTAGATCTTCAAAAGCTGGTTTTAAATTTGGGGAAGTTCTACTAAATTTTCCTTCCCAAACAATAAGGTCTGAGGTGAAATTTTCACTTCCGGAACCTGTAACCGAGATCACTCCTTTTGGCTGAGCTCTTTTAATATAGGCGTTTCCCAAAAAGTAAGATGCCAAAATAATGGCGATAGCAAAAATGATGGCACTTATGTATTTCATGAATAACTATTTATTTTCTTTTAAAGATATAAAAATTGAAATCCTCTAGCCCATTTTTGCCTCAAATTCTTACTTTTGTGCATGCAACAAAACGTACTTATTCTAGACTTTGGCTCGCAATACACGCAATTAATTGCTAGACGTGTAAGAGAATTAAATATTTTCTGCGAAATTTTCCCTTATAACAACCCTCCAAAAGATCTTTCTTCTTACAAAGCGGTCATCCTTTCTGGAAGTCCATTTTCTGTAAGAGCAGATAATGCTCCGCATCCTGATCTTTCTGAAATTAGAGGTAAACTACCTGTGTTGGCAGTTTGTTATGGAGCTCAATATTTTGCACATTTTCATGGTGGAAAAGTGGAGCCTTCTCAAACAAGAGAATATGGTCGCGCCAACCTTTCTGTAATTAAAGATGCAGAATTATTATTTGATAACATTCTTGAGAATTCTCAAGTTTGGATGAGTCATAGCGATACTATAAAAGATCTACCTACCAATGGTGTGAGATTGGCAAGTACTGCAGATGTTCTAAATGCCGCTTATAGAATTGAAGGTGAAGAAACTTATGCAATCCAATTTCATCCGGAAGTTTATCATTCTACCGATGGAAAGCAATTGTTAGAGAATTTCTTAGTGAAGATCGCCAATGTGCCTCAAACTTGGACCCCTCATGCCTTTGTAGATATGACTGTTGATGAGTTAAAGGAAAAGATTGGAGATGATAAAGTTGTTTTGGGCTTAAGTGGAGGAGTAGATTCTACCGTAGCTGCAGTTTTGCTACATAAAGCTATTGGAAAGAACCTATATTGCATATTTGTAAATAACGGATTATTGAGAAAGAACGAATTTCAAAGCGTGCTCGATCAATACAAACATATGGGCTTGAACGTAAAGGGAGTAGATGCTTCCGCACGTTTCTTGGATGCTCTTGCTGGGATTAGTGATCCTGAAGAAAAGCGTAAAAAGATTGGAAATGCTTTTATTGAAGTGTTTGATGATGAAGCACACTTGATAAAAGACGTTAAATATTTGGCACAAGGAACTATTTATCCAGATGTAATTGAATCTGTTTCGGTTTCTGGAGGACCTTCAGCAACTATTAAATCTCATCATAACGTTGGTGGATTACCAGATTTCATGAAATTGAAAGTGGTAGAACCTTTGAAAATGTTATTTAAAGATGAGGTTAGACGCGTTGGTGCCGAAATGGGAATAGATGCAGAACTTTTAGGAAGACACCCTTTTCCTGGGCCGGGACTTGCTATTAGAATTTTAGGAGATATTACTGCTGAAAAAGTGAGAATCTTGCAAGAAGTAGATGCTATCTTTATAAATGGTTTGAAAGAGTGGATGCTATATGATAAAGTTTGGCAAGCAGGTGCAATTTTACTTCCTGTAAGCTCTGTTGGAGTAATGGGAGACGAGAGAACTTATGAAAAAGTGGTGGCATTACGCGCTGTAGAATCTACAGATGGAATGACTGCAGACTGGGTTAATTTACCTTATGACTTTCTTCAAAAGACCTCGAATGATATAATAAATCGGGTTAAAGGCGTTAATAGAGTAGTATATGATATTAGCTCAAAACCACCAGCAACTATAGAATGGGAGTAGTAAAATATAGATTTTCCGAGCTTCAGATAGATCGTGTAGACTGAAACTTTCGGGGAATTAATATTTTACTTTTAAATAAATTCAAATACAATATGATGAAGTACTTAATTGTGTTATGCTTATTTTTTCAGGTTATTACCTCGACTGCTTATGGGCAGGCGTATAAATATCATACAGTTTCTCCTGGAGAGACTGTTTATAGCATTTCGCAAAAATATGGAGTTAGTGAAGCAGCTATTTATAAATATAATCCAGATGCTAAAAACGGAATTCAGATTTCAACTAAATTAGTGATTCCTATTGGTGAAGAGAAAGAGGAGGTAAGTACTGCAACTTCCTCTGGAAATGCTCCTGTAAGTTTTACTTCTCATAAAGTTGAAAAGAAAGAAACTTTATATAGCCTTTCAAAGGAATACAATGTAGAGATTGAAGACATCAAGAAATATAACAAGCAATTATATTCTAAAGAACTTCAAAAAGGAGAAACTGTTCAAATCCCTGTTTATGCCAAGAATGCAACTTCTCAAGTTATAAAAACTGAAGTTCCCTCTACCACAAAATTTGAAATACCTAAGACTGTAGCATCTCAAATTACCAAGACCAGAGAGCATATTATCATTCCTAAAGAAACCAAATACGGAATTGCAAGAAAGTATGGTATGACGGTTGCAGAATTAGAAGCTTTAAATCCAACGGTGGATGTTTTACATCCGGGAATTATGCTGAAAGTTGGTACTAATGTATTGGATGAACCAGTAATTATTACAGATAAGGCTTTTGAATTTTACGAAGTTCAACCCCAAGAAACTTTATATAGTTTAACCAGAAGATTTCAAGTAGAAAAAGATTCTTTGATTGCTTTAAATCCAGCGTTGAAAGATGGGTTGAAATATGGAATGGTTCTAAAAGTACCAACAAAAGATGCTTCTGGAAGAGAGCTAAAAGACCTTCCTGAAGATAAGTTTGAAATACCTACAGGTAAAGTAGAGAATGTTAATCTTGAAAGCATCATTAAAGATTATAAGACCAAAAACATAGTGTTGATGTTGCCTTATAATCTTAATCAAATCAAGATTGACTCAACTTCAAATGCTGAAAAAACTCTTGAGAATGATAGAGTGATGAGAATTTCTCTTGATTTTTACAGTGGTGCTTTAATGGCAGTAAATAGAGCTAAAGAGCTTGGTCTTTCTACCAATCTAAAAATTTATGATACTCAAAAGCAAGAAACAAAAGTAAGATCTATTATAAATTCGAATAATTTTAATGATGTAGATGTGGTAATAGGTCCTTTGTTACAGGCCACATCAGAAGAAGCTGCAGAACTTTTGTCTAGTAAGCATATCCCAGTAATCTCTCCAATGACCAATAGAGAGTTAAGGTCTATACCTAATCTATATCAGACTATGCCTAGCGATGAAATGTTGAGAGAAGCCATGATCTCATATCTTCAGAAAAACGCACAAGATAAAAATGTGATCATTATTGCAGATGGAGCAAATGCGAGTATTAAAAATAAGTTGATGAATGCATTGCCAAATGCTAAAACAATTAATCCTTCTGGAAATAATGTAACAGAATCTTCCTTAGTTTCAGTAATGTCTAGTACTCGTGAGAATTGGGTAATATTAGAGTCTGAAAGTGTAGCCCTTTTAAGTACGGCAACTTCAGCTATGACCAGATTGGCAAGACAGAATAATATTACTTTATTTACTACTAATAAGAATAATTCTTACGAAAGTGATGTCTTGTTGAATGAGCATTTGGGAAAATTAAAATTTCATTATCCTTCAGAATATAAAGAGTTTGATGAATCTTTAAGTGATTCTTTTGTAGATGCTTATAAAGAGAAATACGGATTTGTTCCAAATAAGTATACTACTAGAGGATATGATCTTACTTTAGATGTACTCCTGCGTTTAGGTGCAATGGGAACTTTAGAGAGATCGGTACAGGAAAATATCATTACAGAATATGTAGAGAATGAATTCTTATACAAGCCAAAACCGAATGGTGGATTTTATAATACTGCAGTTTATATTATGGCATTAGATGAGAACTTAAATCTAAGTGTAGCAAAATAATTAAAGATGACTTCAAGAGTAATTTATAAAGGTAATTTGCGCACAGAATGTGAGCATTTACAGAGTAAAACTAAATTTATAACCGATGCCCCTTTAGATAATGAAGGAAAAGGAGAAGCTTTTTCTCCCACAGATACAGTTGCAACGGCTGTAGCATCTTGCATGTTTACTATTATGGGTATCAAAGCCCGAGACATGGAAGTTGATATTGAAGGAACTACCGCTGAGGTTACTAAAACCATGGCCTCCAATCCAAGAAGAATTTCTGGAATAAAAGTAGATATTACAGTAAAAGGTGATGTGTTAAGCGACAAAGAACGAGCTATACTTGAGAATGCAGCTAAAACATGTCCTGTGCTTCAAAGTATACATCCGGATATAGAAAAGGATATTACTTTTACTTACGCTTAATAAAGATTAAAGAATTGCTATTTCTTTTTTAGCAGCTTCAAATTCATTTATAATATCAGATACAATATGGGCGGCAGGTTTTATTTCATGAATAAGGCCTGCTATTTGTCCAATTTCTAATTCTCCTTCTACCATATCACCTTCAAACATTCCTTTTTTTGCGCGTGCTCTCCCTAAGAGCGCTATCAATTCTTCTTTACTCGGCGATTTTTGATATAACGCCTGAACATCTTCAAAAAACTTATTTTTAAGCAATCTTACCGGCGCTAATTCTTTTAAGGTTAATTGGGTATCGCCTTCTTTTGCATGTACTACAAGATCTTTAAAAGCGGCATGAGATGACGCTTCATCACTGGCTACAAAGCGAGATCCAATTTGAACAGCATCTGCTCCTAAAACCATCGCGGCAAGCATTCCTCTTCCGGTAGCAATTCCTCCAGCTGCTATTAATGGAATCTCTATTTGTTCTTTTACCATTGGTATTAAGGTAAAAGTTGTTGTCTCATCACGCCCATTATGCCCACCGGCTTCAAATCCTTCAGCTACTACTGCATCTACGCCTGCTTCCTGAGATTTAATGGCAAATTTCACACTGCTTACCACATGCACCACTTTAATCCCATGAGATTGTAAATGTTTGGTCCAAGTTTTTGGATTTCCCGCTGAAGTGAATACTATCTTCACTTTTTCTTCAATAATGATCTCCATGATCTTTTCAACATCAGGATATAGCATTGGCACATTTACAGCAAAAGGTTTATCGGTAGCTTTTTTACATTTTTGAATATGCTCTCTTAGAATTTCCGGATACATAGAACCGGCACCAATAATACCCAATCCCCCGGCTTTACTTACGGCACTTGCTAGTTTCCAGCCACTAGCCCAAATCATTCCGGCTTGTATTAAAGGATATTTTATATTGAAAAGTTCGGTAATTCTATTTTGCATAAATAAGGTGTTGAAAATTCGTTTTAACTAAAATAACATCTCGACTACGCTCGATGTGACATTTAGGAACGATACATTTCTATAAGTTGATGTAATCTATAATTTTTACCATTAAGAGATCACTCCAGATCCAACAAGTTCATCTTCCAAGTACCAAGCTACAAATTGTCCTTCTGTAATGGCAGATTGTGCATTCTCAAATTCAATATATAGTCCATTTTCCGTTTGGTATAAGGTTGCATCCTGCAAGTCTTGACGGTATCGTATTCTGGCTTTCACTTTTAATTCTTGGTCTGGTAGTAAAGCAAGGTCTGTTCTTACCCAGTGTACTTCCTCTGGTGCTACAAAAAGTGCTTTTCTAAATAATCCAGGATGTTCTTTTCCTTGTCCGGTATAAATCACATTTTCTTCTACATCGGTATCTATAACAAATAAAGGTTCGGGAGTTCCTCCAACAGCTAAACCTTTACGTTGGCCTTTGGTAAAATAATGAGCTCCTTGATGTTTTCCTACCACAGCACCATCTTGCTGTGTATATTTAAATTTGTTGGAAAGATGTTTCAATTCGTCTAATTTAGAATTGAATTCAGGAGTTTCGATCTGATATTGATCGATTTCTGATCGTACTTCTACTATAACACCTTCTTTAGGTTTTAATTTTTGCTGAAGAAATTCAGGTAATCTTACCTTTCCTATAAAGCATAATCCTTGAGAATCTTTTTTATTGGCGGTAATAAGATCTTGCTCTGCAGCTATTTTTCTTACTTCTGGCTTTAGTAACTCACCAATTGGAAATAATGTTTTTGACAATTGATCCTGAGTAAGCTGACAAAGGAAATAAGACTGATCTTTATTATCATCTTTACCTGCAAGTAATTGATATATTGTTTTTCCTTCTTTTTCAATTTCTCCTTTTCTACAGTAATGTCCTGTAGCCACATAATCTGCACCTAGAGAAAGAGCAATTTTCATGAAAACATCAAATTTTATTTCTCTGTTACAAAGTACATCCGGGTTTGGCGTACGACCTAGCTCATATTCACGAAACATATAATCTACAATTCGCTCTTTATATTGCTCGCTAAGATCTACTGTTTGAAAAGGAATCCCTAATTTATCTGCCACCATCATTGCATCATTACTATCATCTAGCCATGGGCATTCGTCAGAAATGGTCACAGAATCATCATGCCAGTTCTTCATGAATAATCCTATAACTTCATATCCTTGTTGCTGAAGTAAATACGCGGTCACACTAGAATCTACACCACCCGATAAACCAACTACTACTTTTTTCTTCATTTTAATCTTCCTGATTTCAGTAATCAAATACAATTATTCTCTTGTAACTGTCGGACAAGAGTTGGCAAAATTACGAAATAAAAAAGGGTGGTAAAAAACCACCCTTATAGATATTTATATGTTTGAAGAATTATTTCTTTACAAACACAATGTTTGTTCCTTGTTTTTCAAAAACATCAGGATAAAAAGTAAACTCAGTATAATCACTATTATATGATACTGTACCAGATAATTTCCCGATATTTTCTACAGGCACAAAGAAAGAATATTTTTCGCCTTCATTACCACTCCAGTCAGAAGTGTCTGAAGATTCTAGAGTACATATTCCATCGGTTTCTGTATAATATTCTGTAGTTGCGGTTTTATCAGCTTTAAAATCTATAAAAGATTGAGCATTACAATCGTTTACTTGAAGATTTAACGCTCCACTGTTGTTGATTTCTGATAGATACCATTTTCCAACAATCTTGTTGTCTCCATCATTGTTGTCATCATCTTTGTTACAAGACACTAAGGCTGCCGCTGCAAAAAATAATACTAATAACTTTTTCATTTTGTTAGGTTTTGATTTGGGGTGTAAATATATGTATTACCGAATATTGAAGGCAAGGATTAAGATATAATTATATAATTTTCTTCTCTTTATTTTTCAGACATGTTGAAAGGAATAATTTTCAGTTTGTAAAGTAAAAAATATCCTTTTTTAGCTTTTCATATAGCTTACCTGTAAAGAAACTCTTGAATACCTACTTAATTAATTGGGTTGAATTTCTAGAAATGGAGATTGTAAAATAAATATAAAAATTCCTTCATCTTTAAGGTTCTCATATAGTAGTTGGAGTGAAAAAAGAAAAATTTAAAGCTTGTCTGGGTTGTAAAAGATTGAATAATAACAATTTAACTTTTGTTCATTAATTTTTAACAAAGATTAAACAAAACCACATGTGTTAGTTATATATTTTTACGGGGTAATCAAAACTTAAAAGACATGAACATTATTTCAAAATTTACCAAAACTGCTGTAATCGCTTTCCTGGCATTAGGAATTGTTGGATGTAGCAACGATGATGATAACGAAGTAGTAGTAGAAACTAATACTATTGCGGATTTTGTTTCCTCAAATGACAATTATTCATCTTTAGCAGCGGCATTAGATGCTGCAGGTTTAACGGCAACATTAGACGGTAGCTCTAATTATACTGTATTTGCTCCAAATAATGCTGCTTTTAGTGATTTTTTGGCAGCTAATAATTTCAACAGTTTAGCAGATGTGCCAGTAGACTTATTAAAACAAGTTTTATTAAACCATGTGCAAATGGGAGAAATTAAGGCGGCCGACCTATCAACTGGTTATATTGAAAGCATGGCAAAAGGTTCAGCCTCAGATGAAAATCTTAGTATGTACATCAATGTTGGAGATAATGTAGTTATTAATGGAGTAGCTACAGTAACAAGTGCCGATATTGAAGTGGATAATGGAATTATACATGCAGTAGATCAAGTAATTGGTTTGCCAGATATAACAACTTTTGCTACTGCAGATCCAAATTTTGAAATATTGGTAGCTGCTTTAACAAGAGAAGAAGATTATAATTTTGTAAGTATTTTACAATCTACCGGTGATCCTTCTCCTTATACAGTTTTTGCCCCAACCAATCAAGCATTTTTAGATTTGCTAGATGAGCTGGATTTAGCTTCTTTAAATGATATTCCTGCAGATCTTTTAGCATCAGTTTTAAGTTATCATGTAGTAACTGGAGCTAATGTGAGATCTACAGATCTTTCTAATGATATGATGGTAACTACTTTTGAAACTGGAGCTTTTACTGTTAATCTTGGAGATAACGTTACAATTTTAGACGAAAGTGGAAGAACTTCTACAGTTGTTGCCACAGATGTACAAGCCAGCAATGGGGTAATTCATGTAATAGACCAAGTGCTTTTGCCGGCAGCAGAGTAATTTAGCATTAATTTATAAAAAATAAAAAGCCCGGACATGCCGGGCTTTTTCTATATAGTGAGCTAAAAGCTTATTTTTTAGCGTTCTTTTGTTGTTCTGCTTGTTCCATCATTTCCTGCATTTTCTTAGCAAACTTACCTTGTTTCTTAGGCTTTTTCTTGTTCGCTTGGATCTTAGCATGAATCTTCTCTTCATCTACAATAACATACTTTATTACTAACATAATTCCAATGGTAATAAGGTTAGAAGTAAAGTAGTATAGTGATAATCCACTCGCGTAGTTATTGAAGAAGATCAACATCATTAAAGGAGATAGATACATAAGGAATTTCATGTTAGGCATTCCCGGCTGCTGATTGTTCTGCATATTTTGCCCAGTTGTCATCATCATATAAATAAAGATGGCAATAGAAGCAAGAATCGGGAATAAACTTACGTGATCTCCATAAAAAGGAATCTTGAATGGAAGTTGCGCAATAGTATCATAACTTGAAAGGTCATCTGCCCACAAGAATCCTTTTTGTCTTAATTGAAAAGCACTCGGGAAGAACTGAAAGAGGGCATAGAAGACGGGAATCTGCATCAAAGCTGGTAAACAACCACTTAGCGGACTCGCTCCTGCCTTACTTTGCAACTTCATAGTCTCTTGTTGCTTTTTCATTGGGTTATCTTTGTACTTCTCATTTAACTCATTGATCTCCGGACGAAGAATCTTCATCTTAGCCTGAGATAAATAAGATTTGTAAGTAACAGGAGATAATACCAACCTAACCACAATGGTCATCACAATAATAGCGATACCATAACTTGGTAAGAATCCAGAAAGGAATGCGAAGAATGGAATAAAGATGTTTTTATTGATCCATCCAAAGATTCCCCATCCTAAGGGTACAACTTCATCTAAGTTACGGTCATAATCATTAAGGATCTTATAATCTGTTGGACCATAATACCAATTCATATTATAATTCAATTCACCACCTTTAAGTGCTAAAGGCATGGTAGAACTAAATGATTTTGTATAAACGGTGTCTATATCTTCATCTTCCACTAAATTTTGAGAAACAAAACTTGCTTTTTCAAAAGCAGTATCGGTTAAAAGTATGGAGGAGAAGAAGTGTTGCTTGTAAGCAATATAGGTAACATCTTCTGCATCTTCTTCATCTAACTTACCTTTTCCAACATCACTATCATCGCCGTCATTATGCTCGTAAGATAATTCTGTATATCTATTTTCGTAAGAAATACTCTTACTGTGTCTGTAGCCTTTTAACTTCCAATCCATATTAATCTTGGAAGCACTATTAATAACACCATTTAATCCTTGAGATCTAATAACGAAGTCCATCATGTATTCTCCAGGTTTCAGTACATATCTGTACTCTAGAAACTCATCTGGAGAAACCTTCAATTTCATCGAGATCACTTTGTTGTCACCACTTTGAGAAACCGTAGGCTCAAAATACATGTCTTTCGTGTTGATCACTCTACCATCTTTGGTAGTAAAATTTAAGTTGAAGGAAGCATTTCCGTCTTTAATAGTGTAAACAGGAATAGAGTCATAGGTTTTGAATTTTACCAATCTTGCTTGAGAAATATAACCCCCTTTATTATCGATCTTTAATTCCAGAACATCGTTTGCGATAGTGGTGGTATTATTTGTAGCAGATGGTAAAGTAGCAGAAAAGCCAAAAGCTCCTAGTTGTTCTCTAGATGCGGCTAAAGCTGCAGAATCTTGTTGAATTTCTGGGGTAATCTCTTTGGTTTGGGTATCTTGGGTAGCCGGTGTGTCAATTTGTTCTGTAGCTACTTGTGGATTATCCTCTGTTTTTTCTTCAAAGGAGTTGTTGTACAACATCCATAATAAAATTGCACCAATCAGTAAGAATCCTATCAGGGATTGTACGTCAAACTTTTTTTCTTCCATGTTATAAAATAAATATGCTATTGCAAACAGGCTGTTTGCTGTTCATTACGTAGTCAAAAAAATGACCAATTAATTGTTTTGTGTCACTTTGGCATTCTTTTTTTGAGTAGAATACTCCAAGGCCGCTTTAATAAAGGCAATAAATAAAGGGTGAGGAGTGGCTACGGTACTCTTATATTCTGGGTGATATTGTACTCCTATAAACCAAGGATGGTTTTCTAGTTCTACAATCTCAACCAATCCGGTCTCCGGGTTTATTCCCGTACTTTTCAATCCGGCCTTTTCTAATTCTGGTTTGTATTTGTTGTTGTATTCGTAACGATGTCTATGTCTTTCTGAAATGATATCTTGGCCATAAATCTCTCTAACCTTAGAGCCTTCCGTTAACTCACAAGACCAAGCTCCAAGTCTCATAGTACCTCCTTTATGGGTAACAGATTTCTGTTCTTCCATAATATCAATAACAGGATGTTTGGTTTCAGGGTCCATCTCTGATGAATTCGCATTTTTAAGTTGCAGTACATTTCTAGCAAATTCTATCACCGCCATTTGCATTCCTAGACAAATTCCGAAGAAAGGAATATTATTTTCACGGGCATATCTTACTGCATCTATCTTACCTTCAATTCCTCTTTCACCAAAACCAGGAGCTACTAAAATCCCATCTAAATGAGCGATCTTATTTTTGATGGTATTTTCATTGATAAATTCAGAATGAATACTTTCAACATTCACCTTCACCTCATTTTCTGCCCCGGCATGAATAAACGCCTCTAAAATAGATTTGTAAGAATCTTGTAATTCTACATATTTCCCAATCAATCCGATGGTGATCTCAGATTTTGGATTTTTATGTCGTTGTAAAAATTTATTCCAATGTTCTAAGTTGGGAGAAGTGTCATCTGGTAGATTCAATTTTTTAAGAACAACGGTGTCTAAACCTTCTTCTAACATTAAGTTTGGAACATCGTAAATGGTAGAAGCATCTATAGATTGAATTACCGCTTCTTGCCTAACATTACAGAAAATAGCTAGCTTTCTTCTAATATCGTCAGACAGTTCATGTTCTGTTCTACAAACAAGAATATCAGCTTTAATTCCGCTTTCCATCAAAGTTTTTACGCTATGTTGGGTTGGTTTGGTTTTTAATTCTCCGGCAGCTGCTAGATAAGGCACCAAAGTAAGATGAATTACAAGTGCATTCTCATCTCCTAATTCCCACTTCAATTGTCTTACAGCCTCGATATATGGTAAAGACTCAATATCTCCCACAGTACCACCAATTTCGGTGATCACTATATCAAAATCTCCACTTTTACCTAATTTCTGAATACGTTCTTTTATCTCGTTGGTAATATGAGGTACTACCTGTACAGTCTTACCTAGAAATTCTCCTCGGCGTTCTTTTTCTATCACGCTCTGGTAAATTCTTCCGGTAGTAACATTATTAGCTTGAGAAGTGTTTACATTAAGAAAACGCTCATAATGCCCAAGATCAAGATCTGTTTCTGCACCATCTTCGGTAACATAACATTCTCCATGTTCATAAGGATTTAATGTACCAGGATCCACATTTATGTAAGGATCTAATTTCTGAATCGTGGTTCTAAACCCACGCGCTTGCAGTAATTTTGCTAGAGATGCAGCTATAATCCCCTTTCCTAAAGAAGAGGAAACTCCACCGGTAACAAAAATATACTTGGTTTCGCCCATTTTTAAAGTGTTTGTTGTGTTGTTGATTCAGGGCGCTAAATTACAAAGAAGAAAATAAAAACACTTGTAAAATCAAAGTGAATATTAGAAGGGGTAAATGACTGAAATATAAGCTGAAACCTATTAGTATTTTGGGTATTTAGATCTAATGTTACGAAGTATTTGCTCCATGCCGTTCACTTTAAGTTCTGTAACCTGAAGTAATTGATCTCCTAATTTCCCTTTTGGAAATCCTTTTTGACGAAACCAGATCAGGTAAAATTCGGGGAGATCAGACAAATATCGATCTTTATATTTCCCGAAATGCATTTTAGCATGAGCCAGCTCTATAAGCGCTTTATGGTCTGGTTTTACTTCCATAGCGTAAATCTATACATTCTGCTCTTAGAAATTTTAATTCTAAGCAGAAGAAATTAAATTTATGAAGCTGTTTTAAGGTGGGTAGCTAGTTTGGAGAATTTTAGTTTGCTAAAAGGTTTTATAATATAATCTATTACACATGGATAATCCTTAGCTTTCATTAAATCCAACTCACTCGTACTCGAGGTTAAGATCACGATCTTTGGGTAATGATTTTTGCTTTTTAAACTGTCTAGAAATTCCCATCCCGTCATTTCCGGCATGTTGAGATCTAAAAAAATAAAAGGATCACTATCTTCTTCTAATTCTTCTAATTCTTCTAAAGCGATTAGCGGATTTGTAAATTCTTTGATCTTTGTGGTAATACCTTCCACTTCCAGCAATTTTCTGGTAATGAAATTGGTAATGGGCTGATCATCTACTAAGTAAATAGAATTCATAATTTTTCTGCTTTTAATTCAGACAATTCATTTGTGGCCATACTAATTACTTCCTGCAATACCTGGTCCATCTCTTCTGCAGATTTCTCTAATTTTGGGATCACCTCTTGCCTTATTTGCTGATCATCAAAAAGGTCGAACAACTGTATCAATCCTTGAATTCTGGATAAAGGTTCTCTAACATTATGAGCATTTAACGCTGAAATGTGTAATAATTTTTTATTCTTAGCTACTATTTCTTTGGTTCTGTCTTCAATGATCTCTTGCTGATTTTCTACGATCTTCAGAATTTGATCATTTTTATCTTGAATGGTTTTTAGAGCCTCTGTTAAAGATTTATTCTTTCTGTCTAATTGTCTAGCTAAGTAGATTTCGTGAAATTTTGCTTCAAAGCAATCAACTGCTAATTTTAAAATATCAACATCGCCCGTGTTAAAAGGCTTATTTTCATCTGCAATAAGAGTAACGGTAACTTTCCGGTTATTCTTTTTAAAGAACCAACCCCATAAGTTAGGGTTTACTAAGGTTTCTGAATTTATATTCTCATTAATCCAGGTTTCCGGAATATTTTTGGTTAGTATAGGAATCTCATTTTCTAAAAGCTCCTTCTCATGATCTAAAATTTGAGTTTCTTCTTTAAGATCATATTCTACCTGATTACCTGTAAGACTGAAAAACAAATATTTATCGCCCTGTTGAATGGTGATACGTATAATATGAAAGTTCAGTAGGTATTTTAAGTGCGTACGTGAAACCTCGCCAACTTCTTTAAGGCTTGAGCACCTGCTAATGTTGTTGGCAAATTTAGAGTAGGCCTCATAGGTTATTCTATAAAGCTGAGAGGTATTTTTTGTTATAGAGGCCATTAAGATTAATCTAATGTCTCTAAAAGCTCATTGTCAATTTTAATTCCAGATACATCGGCAATAGTGTTCAGCATATTTACAAGATCTGCTTGAGCCATTAATTCCTGAATTTCCTGTCTGCTAAAACCTGCGTTCTCTAATTCATTAAAATCGGCATCACTTATCTCTTTGTGGTTTAATGCCGCTTTGGTTACAACATTTACGGCAGTTCTGTAACTTACCGGCATAGAAGGAGAGTTTAAGCTTTCTGTTGCTTTAAAACCATCTTCCTCACTTATCATAGCACTCATGCTATCAGCAAAGATTCCATGTGCATGAGAGCAATAGTTGCAACCGCGCTCTTTAGATACATTGTATATAATGAGTTGTTTTAAAACGTTAGGCACTTCACCTTCCATTAGGGTGTTTTTTAATTTTCCCCAATTTCCTTTTAGAAGGGTGGCATTATCACCCTGACATTTAAACCAGTTTAATACAAATGGAAGTTGTAAAGTTTTTTTAGTATCATCATAAATAGCTTGAACAGCAGGTGAGGCTTCTTCATAAGAAACCATAGGGTATCGGGAGGTATTGGTCATAGGGTAGGTAGGTTAAAGTTGGGGTATTTAATATTAAAATGTTTTTAATATTGTACAAAATAAGAAAATAATTTTTAACATATAATCATCGAACTTTCATATTTGAGATTTAATTAACAACTATATAAGTGCTTTCTAGAATTGTTTTATCAATTCTTAAAGTGCTAATTTTGCACAATAGCTATTTTCATGATAAAGAATTTTCAACTTAGAACCAGTCCGGAGATTGCGGCAAAGCAGGATTTACTTCTTAAAGAGGTCGCCAAACAATCTCGGGTGCCATTATTAGATATTACCCATGTTGAAATTATTAAAAGATCTATTGATGCTAGACAGAAGACCGTAAAGATCAATTTACAGGTTGATATTTATATAAACGAAAATTTTAAAAAGGAAGAAGTTGAGTTGCCAAATTATCCTGAAGTCTCTAAAGAAAAGCCAGTTTATATTATAGGAGCGGGACCTGCCGGTTTATTTGCAGCTTTAAGGGTTATTGAGTTAGGTAAAAAGCCTATTATTCTAGAACGTGGTAAAGATGTAAGATCTCGTAGAAGAGACCTGAAAGCACTTAATATCGAGCATATTGTAGATGAAAATTCCAATTATTGTTTTGGAGAAGGAGGGGCAGGAACTTATAGTGATGGCAAGTTATATACGAGGTCTAAAAAACGTGGAGATGTAAATAGGATCTTACAATTGTTGGTAGCTTTTGGAGCAACTTCAGATATTTTGGTAGATGCGCATCCACATATAGGTACCAATAAATTACCGGCAATAATTTCAGATATAAGAGAAAAGATTATTGAACAAGGAGGCGAAGTAATTTTTGAAACTCGAGTGACAGATCTTATCGTAGAACAAAATGAGATTCAAGGTTTAAAAACTGCAAAGGGAGAACATTTTAAAACTAAAAATGTTATTCTGGCAACAGGACATTCTGCTCGTGATATTTTTGAGTTACTAGATAGAAAAGGAATCAAGATAGAAGCAAAACCTTTTGCACTGGGAGTAAGGGTGGAGCATCCACAACAGTTAATAGATAAAATTCAATATAATTGTGATGATAGAGGAGAGTTTTTACCACCATCCCCTTATAGTATTGTAAAGCAGATTAATGGCAGAGGGATGTATTCATTCTGTATGTGTCCTGGAGGTGTAATTGCTCCATGTGCCACGAGTCCCGGAGAAGTTGTTACCAATGGTTGGTCTCCAAGTAAAAGGGATCAGGCTACCGCAAATTCAGGAATTGTGATAGAATTAAAACTTTCAGATTTTGCTAAATATGGGAACTCGCCTCTGGCCGGTATGAATTTTCAAAAAAGTATAGAGCAAACAGCTTGGCAGGTTGGCGGACAAACCCAAAGAGTTCCCGCACAACGATTAACAGACTTTGTGGAGGGAAAGCTCTCTAATAACTTACCGGTAACTTCATATAAACCAGGAATAACTTCTGCAGAATTAAAAACAGTTTTCCCAGAGTTTATTCATCAAACTTTAAAAGCTGGATTTAAAGAATTTGGAAAGACCATGAAAGGTTATCTCACCGATGAGGCTATTATTCATGCACCAGAATCCAGGACTTCTTCTCCTGTTAGAATACCAAGAGATCCAAAGACTTTAGAACATGTTCAAGTAAAGGGGTTATACCCTTGTGGCGAAGGAGCAGGGTATGCTGGTGGAATTATTTCTGCAGCCATAGACGGCGAAAAATGTGCCGAAAGTTGTGTGAGTACTATCTAATATCAACTAATTCCAAAGGTTAAAAAATTGATAATTTGTGGTTTATCCCTGAAGGATTTTCCATTTTTGCCTTGTTTAATACTCATCATAAAATTTACATCAGATGGCAATAGTAGGTTCAATAATAAAAGGCTTGATAGATTTGGGAGATAAAATTATTTCAAACCCGGATGCTACAGAGGCACAAAAGGAAGTTTTGAAAAAATTATTGAATAAGGCCAAAGATACCTCTTTCGGGAAGCACTATAATTTTGAAGAGATCTTGGGAGCCGATGATATTACTAAAGCTTTTGCAGACAAAGTTCCATATTTTGATTACAATAAAATAAACGAGCAGTGGTGGAGTAAAATGCATGAAGGCGAAGAAGATGTTACTTGGCCGGGAAAACCTCCATATTTTGCATTAAGTTCTGGAACCACCGGTAAAACAAGTAAGAGAATTCCCGTAACTACAGACATGGTAGAGGCTATTCGCCAGTCTGGAATAAAACAGATCAGCGCATTAAGTAATTTTGATCTGCCTTCAGAATTCTTTGAGCGAGAGATCATGATGTTAGGAAGTTCTACAGATCTGCAAAGCGAAGGTGATCATCAAGAAGGGGAAATTAGTGGTATTTCTGCCAGTAATATTCCTTTTTGGTTTAGAAGCTATTATAAACCGGGAGTAGAGATCGCACAGATAGATGAATGGGATGACCGAATCCAAAAAATAGCTGAAAATGCAAAGAGTTGGGATATTGGGGCTTTAACCGGAATTCCATCTTGGATGGAGCTTATGCTTAAAAAAGTAATAGAATATCACGGAGTAGATAATATTCATGAAATATGGCCAAACTTACAAGTATATACTACCGGAGGTGTAGCATTTGAGCCTTACTCCAAAAGTTTTAATGCTTTATTAGATCACCCAATTGTGGTGATAGATACTTATTTGGCTTCAGAGGGATTTCTTGCCTATCAACAAAGACCAGATACCCATGCCATGAAATTGGTGTTGGATAACGGTGTTTATTTTGAATTTGTTCCTTTTAAAGCAGAATATGTAAATGAAGATGGTTCTATTACAGATAATGCCCCTGTTATCTCTATTTCTGAAGTTAAGGAAGAAGAAGATTATATTATTCTAATAAGTACTGTTTCTGGGGCTTGGAGATATTTAATTGGGGATACTATTAAGTTTACTGATATTGAAAAACATGAGATCAAGATAACCGGAAGAACAAAATTCTTTTTGAATGTTGTTGGTTCTCAATTATCGGTAAATAAAATGAATGATGCAGTACAGGAATTAGAAGAGAAATTTGATATTGAAATTCCTGAATTTACGCTGGCAGCCGTGAGAATTGATGGCGAATTTTATCATTCTTGGTACTTAGGAACTAATTCTGATAAAGACGAGAAAGATCTTGCGCAGTTTTTAGATAACGCACTGATGAATGCTAATAAGAATTATAAAGTAGCGCGTTCTAAAGCCTTAAAAGGAGTACGTGTGAAAACTATCTCTCCAGATCTATTTTATGAATGGAATGCTGCAAATAAGAAAAAAGGCGGACAGGTAAAGATGGAACGTGTTATGAATGAAGAGAAATTTGCAGAGTGGGAAGCCTTTATTGCGAAACAATAGCAATAAGGTTTTACTCTTTTATTTCTTCCACAATTTCTAGAATTTCTTCAGGAGAAAGATATAAGCGTTTTATTCTTTCTCTGTATTCTTCAGATAAACCGGCGTGACTAAGAATAAAGTCTTTAGTGGCAAGTATATATTCTGCCATGCCGTGGTTTACTGCATAAGTATCTGCAGCTCTTTCCGCATTCATCAAGAAATTCTTAGATACAATATAGCTCATACCAAAGGTAATTAGATTAAACCCACTTCTATTCTTGTAATCTATAATATGACCAAGTTCATGCCCAATCCAACCTACTAACACATCAGAAGGAATATCGGTAACTTCTATTTCTTCACCGTCTATTACAAAATTCTTCCCGATCTTGATATAATATTTTCTGTTGCTTTTTCTTTTAAACAGACTAGTGAATTGTGGCTGGGCCTGCATAAAAGATTTTTTGATATTGTCTTTAAACCGGATCTCGATATTGGTATCCTTCAACTCTGGATAGTAGGATAAGGCTTTTTCAGCTTCCTTTAAAATAGTTTTCGGGATAATCTTGTTTGTATAGTTTAAACTGTCATTAACTTTCATAGAAGTAGGAGATCCAAAAGAGTTCAAATTAAAAAATAAAAATACCATTACCAATCCCAAAGTTAAGTAATGGCGAGCTTTAGCGGCTATTTGAAATGTTAGATTTTTAATAATTTTTTTTTCTATAAAAGCGCAATTATAATACCGCTTTTAAATTATGGGCACAAAAAAAAAGCCTTACACATTGTGTAAGGCTAAAACTTTCATAAGTATAGTAACTATATAAACTAAGCCTAAGCTTGTTTCACGTTTACTGCATTTAATCCTTTTCTTCCTTCTTCTAGATCAAATGTAACTTCGTCATTTTCTCTAATTTCATCAACAAGACCATTTGCATGTACAAAATATTCTTTGTTTGATTCTTCGTCTGT
>Ga0209309_10000145_pt1 | contig 94729 bp, 80 predicted proteins | sample COGITO_mtgs_1204_2_FD_184807 | JGI IMG/M metagenome (GOLD analysis project Ga0209309, IMG submission 184807) | Pelagic marine microbial communities from North Sea - COGITO_mtgs_120412 (SPAdes) (version 2) | ecosystem: Environmental > Aquatic > Marine > Epipelagic ... | reverse complement strand
GATCACTTCAAACGGAGAAACTTCTACTAAAATTATAAGAATTAAAGGTGAAGTTAAAGCTCCAGCTACTGGTGCAACACCTATCAAACCAGTTGATGGTCCTGCAATTAAAAAAGGATAATTAAATTAACACATTATTTAAAAACTCCGATTAAACAATCGGAGTTTTTTTTTACCTAAAATTTAAATCATGAAGATATTTCTGGCCATCCTACTATTTTCATTTTCTGTAAACGGAATTAGTCAAGCAAAGATTACGTTTGAAGAAAAAACCCATAAGTTTCCAAAAACAAATGAGGGCGTTTTACTGGAACATGCTTACCCTTTTACAAATACTGGAAATGAACCATTAATAATTGAAGGAATAAAAGTTACTTGTACATGTACGAAATTCACTTATCCAAAATCACCCATTTTACCCGGAAAACAAGGTGTTATTCATGTTACTTTTGATACCAACAATAAATATGAATGGCAAAATAGAACGCTGGTAATCTCAAGTAATGCAGAAAAACCTACAAGTATTATTCGTTTCAAAGTAATGGTTATAAACGAACAAAAGCTAAAGTAGTTTTTATGTTTATAGCTATTTCATCCTTACATTTGTAGACCAATTACCTATCATGAAAAAACACATCATTTATTTCACCTTTTTACTTTCCCAAATAGTTGGATGTGGACAAGAAAAATACAACAGTTTGTTTTGGGAAATATCAGGAAACGGGCTTACAGAACATTCTTACTTATACGGAACAATGCACACACAAGACGAGCGTGCTTTCCAATTTAAAGAGGGTGTAATGGATGCTTTTAACCACGCAGAAATATATGCGATGGAACTGAATATGGATAGTGTGGACCAAGCTGCTCTATTGAGTAAATTAATCATGGACTCAACTTACTCACTTAAAACATTATTAACAGCAGATGAATATACAGTAGTATCCGATTTCTTTAGAGATTCCTTGGGGCAAGCCCTTTTTATTTTTGAAAGGATGCAGCCACTTTTTACAACGCAAATGGTTGCTTTAAGAGATTTAGAAGCACAACAAACCGACGCATTGGATATTTACTTTTTTAAAGAAGCTAAAAAGCAAAAGAAACAAACAATTGGCTTAGAGAAAACCATGGAACAAATCGATGCATTTAGTGCCGTCCCGTATAAATTGCAGGCTAGAGGATTAGTTGATGCAGTAACAGACTATGGAAAGGAAGGGGGATTAGATATGGATTTAATGATGAAATATTATGTTGAAGGAAATCTCGACAAACTTTTAGAAATGACGACAGAAGATGAAGAAGATGAAGAAATGGCTAAAATTTTTAACGATATATTTCTTGTAAAAAGAAATTACAACATGGCCGACAGAGCTGAACCGTATATTAAAAAAGGAAGCACCTTCATTGCAGTTGGTGCAGCTCATTTACCTGGTAAGGAAGGTATCATTACATTACTGCGCAAGAAAGGTTATAAAGTAATTGCAAAATAAATCCATGATTCCTGAATCAATATGCTTAATGCCATGGGTTCATTTATATGTGGATACAAATGGAAATGCCAAAGCCTGTTGCAATACGAGTATTACCTATGGTAATGTAAACAACGAGAGTATCGAATCTATTTGGAATGGGGAATCGATTAAAAAATTTCGAAAAAACTTACTAGAAGGTCAGAAAGATAAAAGGTGTGCATCTTGTTTTAAAAGAGAAGCAGTCAATAAAAGCAGTATTCGTACCGAAACCTTAGACAAGTACAAAACTTACCTTGAATGGCTTCCAAAGACCTCCTCTGATGGCACCTGCAAGCTATCTAAACCAGTTTATTTAGACATTCGCTACAGTAACGTTTGCAATTTGAAATGCAGAACCTGTTGGCATGGAGCTAGTTCTAGCTGGTTTAATGATGCTAAATTATTGAAAACTAATTTTGGAGATAAAGCCCTAATAAAAGCAACACCTGAAAATGAAAAATTAATTGAAGATTTGTTTACGTTTGACACTGATTTAGCGGAAGTATACTTTGCAGGTGGAGAGCCATTAAGGATGGAGGAACATTATTCCTTCTTAGATTCTTTACTTGCTAAAAATCAAACGGATCTTCATTTACGGTATAATACAAATCTAAGTACATTAACATTAAAGGGTAAAAGTGTTTTAGACTATTGGAAAAAGTTTAAGAAAATTACCATAGCTGTAAGCATTGATGCAATTGGCGAAAAAGCAGCGTATATTAGAAGTGGATTGAAATGGAATCAATTTTTGGAAAACATTGAATTAATCAAGGAACAATGTCCACACATTAAACTCCAAATTGCGCCCACGGTTAGTAACTTATCTATACTTTCATTGTGTGATTTACATCAGTTTTTTGTTGAGAATAGTTTGATGAAAATTAATGATATCTACCTCAACATGCTGGATCGGCCGAATTATTACAATTGCAAAAACTCACCAAAATTAGTTAAGGAAAAATCGAAAGAGAATTTGATTGCTCACATAGATTGGCTAAATGAAAACAATGCTTCACAAGTTGTAATTAAAGAATTTGAAGCCGTAATTGAGTATATGATGACTCCTGCTAATGCGTCTGATTTAAAAGCATTTGTAAAACAAACTGAGAAACTAGATACAATTAGAAATGAAGATTTCAATTCAATTTTTCCAGAATTCGTGCATTTATCAAAAACCTAAAGCCCTACTTATACTGAATATCATACAACTTCTTGTAAGATCCATCGAGACTTAATAATTCTTGATGAGACCCGGACTCTATAATTTCTCCTTGATCCATTACAATAATCTTATCCGCCTTACTGATAGTGGATAATCGGTGTGCAATAATAATAGAAGTTCTACCTTCAGTCAATTTTTCTATAGCCAATTGAATCAATTCTTCTGATTCTGTATCTATAGAAGAGGTTGCTTCATCTAAAATTAAAATACTCGGATTGTAAACGTAGGCTCTAATAAAAGAGATCAATTGGCGTTGCCCAACTGATAACATTCCTCCCCTCTCTCCTACTACAAAATCGTAATTCTCAGGTAATGACATAATAAACTCATGCGCGCCAACTTGCTTCGATGCTTCAACTACCTTTTCTCTTGAAATGGAATGATCACCAAGGGTAATGTTATTTAAAATAGTATCTGAATATAAAAAGACATCTTGTAAAACAACAGCCACATTTTTACGAATTAAGTCCATATCAATATCTCTTAACTCATCTCCGTCAACCATTATTTCTCCTTTTTGATATTCGTAAAATCGACTTAATAAGTTAATAATAGAAGATTTACCTGCTCCAGTTGCACCAACAAATGCTACTGTTTCTCCAGGAGACAATGAAAAATTAATACCTTTTAAAACATAAGTAGGTTCGTTATAAGCAAACCAAACATCTTTAAACGCTATATCCCCTTTAAATTCCTTTTCTACAACCTTCGCATTATTCTCAATTTGCTCTTTTGTATCCAACACTTTAAAAACACGGGAGCTACCTACCATTCCCATTTGCAATACATTAAAACGATCTGCAAGCAATCGAATAGGTCTATACATCATATTTATAAAAAGCATGAACATTGTAAGTTGAGCAGCTAAATCACTTCCCTTGACGCCTTCATTATCTAACTGCATCATTGTATAAATAATTAGCAATGCCAATGACAAAGAGCTTAACACATCAACAATTGGCATAAATACAGAATACGCCCAAACCGACTTAACGTGCGCTTTTTTATGCTTCTCATTAATCTTTTTAAACCTTTCAGATTCTATTTCTTCCCTTCCAAAAATCTTTACAATATTAATTCCTGTAAGGTGTTCTTGAACAAATGTATTTAACCGAGACACCTGAGTACGTGCTTCCTGAAAAGCTTTTTTAATTGCCTTTTTAAAAATATTAGCAGCGACTAACAATATAGGAATAGGAATAATAACCGTTAATGCTAATTCCCAATTTATTATAAACATGCAAACCAAAACGCCAGCTAGCTTTAACAAATCTCCGAAGATGGTTAACAAGCCTTGCGAAAATACATCTGCAACAGTTTCTATATCACTAACGGCTCTTGTTACAAGCATTCCAATCGGATGTGTATCAAAATACTTGAGTCGCAGTCGAGTAATATGTGAAAATAACTCCACGCGCAAATCTTTTATTACATTCTGACCAATTATATGTCCAACGTAAGTATGAAAGAACTGCCCTATTGCCTCAGAAACTAACAACCCAATAAGAATAAAAGTCCAATATAACAAACCTTCAGCATTGGGGTTTTCGATACAAGAACCAACCATGTACCCAAAAATAATTGGGCGAATAGCAGTAACGACAGCCAATATAAAGGTTAGCGCTATCGCACCCACCATTAACATTCTATAAGGACGTGCATAGCTCATTATTCTTGCGAATAATTTACCATCCCATGCTTTTCCGGTTACTTCACTCATTGGTTTATTCCTATTGCTCTGCAAAAGTACATTATTTAGACTGAATCAAATTGATTCGATTATCACTAATTGTGAAAATATAAACTATCTTTGTATTATGAAATTAGCACTATTTTCTATAGGATTATTAGCATTAGGGGTATTAGGAATTGCCATTAAAATATGGGCAAAAAAAGACGGCGAATTTTCCGGAACTTGTGCAAGTAATAATCCTCTCTTAAACCAAGAAGGAGAATCTTGCAGTGTTTGCGGTGCTCGCCCAGATGAAATGTGTAAGGAAGATAAATAATTCTTTCATCCTTACTATTCTAGACTTTTTACGTCTAATACCCCAATATCGTTGATAAGTTTTGTTAAAAACTGATAATTATACGTTAACCGAAGTTTATTAGGGCTATCTTTGCACCAGATATTAAAACATACAGGATTATGAGTGTGCCAGTTGTTAAGTTTAATGTAAAAGATCAAACGGAGTTCTTCAAAGAATTGCGAAAGAGAGTGAATAAGTATTTTAAAGAGAATAATATTTCTCGATATGCCAATTTCAAAATGAAATTTAAATCGGCATTTATGATCTGTCTATACTTTGCCCCATTAGTCCTTATGCTCACTGGTGTTATTGCAAACGTATGGTTAGTTCTGCTAATGTGGGCTTTAATGGGCTTTGGAATGTCAGGTATTGGATTATCAATAATGCATGACGCAAACCACGGTTCTTATTCAAAGAATCAAAAAGTAAATAACGCAATGGGCTGGTTAATCCATTTTATTGGAGGATATAAAGAAAATTGGAAAATTCAGCACAACGTTCTTCACCATTCATTTACGAATATAGAGGGGTTTGATGAAGACATAGAAATTGGGGTAATGCGATTTAGCCCTACTCAAAAGAGGAAAGCGATGCATCGTTTTCAATTATTTTATGCACCATTTTTATACGGATTGATGACAATTTACTGGTGTAGTGCTAAGGATTTTATTCAATTATTTCGATATAATAAAAAAGATTTGTTAGAAGGACAGGGACTTACCTTAGCAAAAGGGTTTGTTCAAATTCTGTTAAATAAAATTTGGTACTTTGCTTTGTTGCTTGTAGTACCTTTCCTATTAGTTGAGTTACCTTGGTGGCAATCCCTTATTGGATTTGGAATTATGCATTTTATCTGTGGATTAATCCTTTCTTTTGTTTTTCAACCAGCTCACGTTATTGAAGATACAGAATTTTACGATGTAGATGAAAATGGATCTGTAGATAACAACTGGGCTATACATCAAGTTAAAACTACTGCAAATTTTGCGAATGGTAGTTACTTTTTCTCCTGGTTTATTGGAGGATTAAATTTTCAAATTGAACACCATTTGTTTCCGAATATTTGTCACATTCATTATAAGAAGCTTTCAAAAATAGTTAAGGAAACAACCAAGGAATTCAACTTACCTTACCACCAGCATAAAACATTTTTTGGAGCTATTAAAAGCCACTTGACTTTGCTTAATCAACTAGGTACAGGGAAATATGAAAGGAACTTAGCTAATAAATAAGCCTAAGCAAACTCCCAAGCTGATTTGTACGTTCCTTCATTTTCTGCATACGAAAGAAAAGCATTGTAAAAACTATCCACCCCAATAGTTGCGCTATCACCAATAACGATTAGTTTCTTTTTAGCACGTGTAAGTGCAACATTCATTCGTCGATAGTCTTTTAAGAACCCTATCATTCCATCTGTATTGGACCGAACCAAGCTAATTATGATTAACTCTCTTTCTTGTCCTTGAAAACCATCAATGGTTTGGATATCTTTTTCTAAAAGCACTTCTTTTAATTCTTTTCTAAGATGCTTAACCTGCACTGAATATGGACTAATAACTCCAATAGAATTGAATTCATCACTAAAAATACCGACCATTTTCTGTACAAGGCTAGTTTCACCTGAATTAAAACGACTACCGTCTTGTAATTCTTCATCAAAGCCGCAACCAGCAGTATCAATAAAAACTAATGGTTCATTGCAGTTGTCATTAAGATTATTCAGAGAATCAGAAGCAATCTCACTTTTTTGAGCACATTTTAACTTCCCTTCATAAAATTGCTGATTACTAAATTCTTTAATAATTGAATCCATTCGGTACTGCGTATCTAAAAAAGTAACCGTATCAGGGTTTTTCTCCACTATTTTTTCTTGCAATGTCCGATAAGGGTTTTTTACAGAAAACTGCTGCATCAATGTTGGAGGTAATTGCTTATGATCACCAGCAAGAACTAATCTACTTCCAAAAGAAGCCACTGCCCAACAAGCAGGTTCAAATGCCTGTGCAGCCTCATCTATAACAACAACATCCCAGTTTTGTGCTTTTATTTCAGTTCTACACAAACCAATTAAAGTTCCTACCGCTATTCTACTTTGCGATAAAATTCGCTCGTAAGAAAACTTCTCCAGCTCTTTTATTTGTTTTCGATACAACTTTACTTCAGAACGTAAATTTCGTCGATCCTGCCTTTCAGCATGACCAAAGTTTCGCTTAAATGAATTTGCTTGTTTTAAAACCTTATTAAGTTCCTTCTGGTATTCTTTAATTAGCTGTGCTTCTTCAGAAACTTGTACTTTCATACCCAAAGTATGCTTCTCCAAATCATCATCAACCCTAGAAACATTACCCACACGGACAACCTTCTTCGTAAATTCCAACAAACTTTTAATCATGTGATCCGCTGCAGCATTTGAAGGTGTGGCAACCAGGATTCGTTTATTTTGCTTTAATAACTCAATAATAGCTTGTACCAATGTGGTTGTTTTACCTGTCCCTGGAGGACCATGAACTACAACAACCTTATTCTCTCCAATAATTTGTTGAACCGCACGCAATTGAGAGCTATTCAATTCGTCGCTGATAAAGGGCTCAGAAACTACCTCCTGTTTTTTTAAACCATATGCAATTCTAAAAACACTTCTAAAATTTTCGTTCTGCTTATCCGAAAGCTCTGCTAAAGCCCTTTCCATCTCTCTAAAGGATCGGTCATCTGGCCGAACTAATAAAGCTAACTTCTTTCCTTTAATCCAATCTGGAATATCATCAGCGCCTGGTATCAATTCTACCTTATCATATCCCAATTTACCAATTGTAACGTTCACAAACTCTTCTGAATTCAAAGCATATACCCTTCCCGGTGAACCTTTTGAAAGCATTCGTGGCCAATAAGCCACTTTTTCTATTTCGACAATAACTTGTCCGAGTCGATTAAAGCTAGTCGAATAAACATTTAATGGATAAACTGCAAAGCCTTGTCTTACTTTTTCTCGTAATGATGGTATATCGTTAATTTTAGAATAGAGATTCTGATAAGCCAACACTTCACGGTCTTTCAAATCCGTAATTTGCTGTAAATATGAATCGATGTTTCCCTCCATTTGCATCCTGATAATTAGCGTTTAATTCACGAACTAAACTACCCTGTTTTTATCTAAACTTCTGAATTTAATCAATGCCTCTAACTCCGTTTTCAAAGGCTGATTGATTACCCCTAACTCCAACAACAACTCGTTTGAAGCAGCTAAAACCGTGACTTGTTCATGGAAATTATCACGTGAAAAATGGACATATTTCATAATCCAAAAAGCATCAAAAGTCTTAAAAAACCGGGCAATAAATGCCTCCTCAGAATTAGCATTTTTTGCTATTTCACCTATTTTAACCTCAAGTTCTTTTGCGTCAATAAAAACATTAACTAAACTACTTAACTTACTGGCATTAACATGTTTATTATCTAAATAAACCTCACCAACAAACGCTTTCAGCTCCACAAATATTCTAAAACTATATGTATCTAAAACCCCCTGCTTAGTACTTACAATTTCACCAACCGCTTTGCCGGTTCCAAACGGAACTCGATCCGAAACTCTTGGAGAAGGAATTACTGTTGTATCATTTAATTCTGTAAAGTTATCCAACTGAATAATCTTATTTAAAAAGTAAAAATCCTCCCCAGCTTTTCGCTTATTCATTCCGCCTTGTTTTGCATATGCAGAAGCGCGAACTGCCATGCTCGAACCTATCGTATGAAACACAAATGGAAGCCCGGTATATTGCCGCGCATTTTTGTAATACCGCAAATGCAATTCATACAAAATAATCGCATTATATTCCTCAACTGTATGGCAATTCCCTTCCAAAGGATGTTCAAAATGAATGGAACAACCCGGAGTTTTTGGATGCTTTTTAAAATGGGCTATTATTGCCTCAAAATAATTTACCTCACACAAACTATCTGCATCAAAACAAACAATAATTCCGGCTTTATTAATCTTCGAGAATCGATTTAACGCTTCGTCCATTCCAATCTTCCGAGCCAACCCTACCCCCGCTTTTTTAGGAGGCATATCAAATACTTCTATGGATTTAAAAGTAATTGACTCGGAGTTGTTCTCTAAAGAAAATTGGTTTGCTTGAATTGTCGTTGTTTCGTTTTGTTTAACAATATCACTATCTGTATTTACTCCATGATTGATTACAGTAATAACCTCTACAGAAAATCCATTTGGAACAAAAGCATCCTTAAGCGACTGTAAACTCCCCAGTAAATCAGGCTCATTATGAGAGGGAATAACAACAATCAATTCCAAATTAGAAGGAACAGGACTATTCAATTCTAATTCTCGATGATTGAATCGATCAAAATAAACCGCAGCAACAGAACGCATCTCTTTAGCCATTCTTTACTATCAAGGAGATAATCGCCCTAGTTTCCATTCTGCACCTTCTTTGGTATAAACAATTCTATCGTGCAAACGACTTGCTCTACCCTGCCAGAATTCTATTTTGGTTGGCTTTAAAACATATCCGCCCCAATGCTTAGGACGGTCAACGTCAATATCTTTAAAACGCTCTGTATATTTCAATACATGCTGTTCCAATTCTTCTCTAGTGGTCAAAACATCACTTTGAGCAGACGCCCAAGCTCCTATTTGGCTTTCTTTAGGGCGACCAGCAAAGTATTTGTCAGATACCTCTTCCGCAACTTTCATTACATCACCTTCTATCCTAATTTGTCTGTCAAGCTCTCCCCAATGTAAATTAAGGGCTGCTTTAGGTGTCGAAAGTAACTCCTTTCCTTTTTGACTTAAGTAATTCGTATAAAAAACAAAGCCATCATCTAGAATATCGCGCATATAGACAATACGAGAGGAGGGTTGGCCATTTAACCCCACAGTTGAAAGACACATTGCGAAAGGGTCTAAAATTTCAGAATTAACTGCCTCCTCAAACCAAACCGCATACTGCTTAAAAGGGCTATCATCAACAGACTCTTCTGTCAGTGGCCTGTCCGCAAAATCTCTTCGAACCTGATTCATGTAACTTCTAATTTCCTCTAAACTCATATTCGTATATTCTTAAATAAAAAAAGACCTTACAAAGATAGTACTTGTGCGTCCTTTTTCTAAACTAATTGATCAAATACATTAGACAAAGTAATAACATGCATTAATAAAGTACTATTAACAAGCGCATAAACCTTCAATATATTTGCTTCAATGAGTTAAAATACATCTCCGCTGAAGAGAGAGCGAAGTGTGGACTTTCTAATTCTAACGTCCTATCTTTTAAATACTGGCTCTGTTATTTTCAACACAACACTACTTCCATCTTTTTTTGCACCAATTAACACAGATGGCTGTTTAGCTGTAAATGCAAATTTTTCTGCTTTAAATTCAAATCTATACCCTTCATTTTTGACAAACGCTTTATCGTATTTTGCTGATTTTGCAAAACCTTCAGGCACTCTTTCTTGAATAACCTTAATCATTGATTCTTGCAGGGCACTAGCTAGCAAAGCATCATTATTTGTATTAAATTCAACTTGGAATTCATAAATATTATCTCCGTCCACAAAAACTTGTTGCCCTTTTCCTGCTTTAAATTTAACTTTAACATCGAAGACACTTCCCTCCATCGGCCCCTCTATAGTTTTTGCAAAACTTCCTTTTTTACTGTCAGTTAAAATAGATTGAAAAACTGCATCAAAATCTTCCATAACAGACTTTATAAGTAAAGCTCTTTCCCTGGCATCTTGTTTTTTCTGCTGATCATTAATTTTAGCCATTAACCCATCAAGTTTAGTCCGAAATGCTTTCTTATCATTATCTGACCATTTATGCAAATCAGTCTCTTTTAGGATATTATAGACACCAGACAATGCCATACTTTGATCTGAAAGTTTATCCGTAACAACTACCATTACTTTTATCATCTTAACTTCATATACCTTAGAAATAAATTCAACGGTTAATTCAGATACTTGCTTGACAGTGGCAGCGTTTTCACAACTCGACTCCCACGTCTTTTTTTGCTTTTTCCAGACTTTAACAAACTCTTTATTGGAAACATTTGATTCCAGTTCTTGCAGCATTCCTGCATACTCCTGAATCAATCCTTGTGCATTTCCTCCAAAAACGAATAAAGAAACGAGTAATACTAAAAATAATTTTTTCATAACTCTAAATTAATAAATTTCACCAAACCTGATAGCCTAACGCAATATTTTGAAGACGCTGTTGCAAACTCTATACCATCAAAATTATTAATTACAGATAATAAAGGTGAAAAAGAGAGAAATACTTATCATTTTCATAATTTTATACGGAATTAGCAATAGTACTTCCTATTGCAATATAACAATGGACATAATTCGTTCATTTATAAACTAAAAGCAACCAAAATGAAATTATATCCAATAGAGACAGGTAATTTTAAATTAGACGGAGGTGCCATGTTTGGGGTGGTACCAAAAGCTTTATGGGAGAGAACCAACCCTACCGACAGCAATAACATGTGCACGTGGAGCATGAGAAGTATGTTAGTGGAAGATGGAAACAAGTTGATGCTTATTGACACCGGAATTGGCAATAAGCAGAGTGACAAATTTTTTAGTCATTATTACTTACACGGCGACAATACTTTAAAAAAGTCCTTAAACAAACTTAATTTTGGTTTAGATGATATTACCGATGTGTTTTTAACGCACTTACATTTTGATCATTGTGGAGGTAGCGTGGAATGGAAGGATAGCGAACATACGCAATTACAACCTGTTTTTAAAAATGCTAAATACTGGAGCAACGACAAGCATTGGGAATGGGCTACGGAACCTAACCCTAGAGAAAAAGCTTCTTTTTTAAGTGAAAACATTCTACCTATTCAAGAAAGCGGGCAACTGGATTTTATAAAACGAACTGACAGGATTACCAAAAATGTATTTGAAGGTATGGATGTCTTTTTTGCTGATGGACATACAGAAAGTCAAATGATACCGATGCTGAAATACAAAGGAAAAACCGTGGTATTTATGGCTGATTTACTTCCGAGTGTTGGCCACCTACCTCTGCCTTACGTAATGGGTTATGACACACGGCCATTATTAACAATGGACGAAAAGCTACAATTTTTAAATTTAGCTGCAGATGAAGAATTCATCCTTTTCCTAGAGCATGACAATATAAATGAATGTTGCACAGTACAGCACACCGAAAAAGGAGTCAGACTAAAGGAAACATTGAAATTGTCTGACTTATAAAAGTCAGTAATATTTTACAAAACTGCTATTTAAATTAATTTTAAGTAGTACTTTTGTTCTCACAAAAATTATAACAAACAATTATTTAAAAATATAAAAAATGGGAGTATTAGTAGGAAGAAAAGCACCAGGATTTTCAGCGGCAGCTGTTACGAATGGTAATGATATTGTAACAGATTTTACACTGGAGCAATTTAAGGGAAAATATGTAATCTTATTCTTTTATCCAAAAGATTTCACATTCGTATGTCCAACTGAATTATATGCATTTCAAGAAAAATTAGAAGAATTTAAATCTAGAAATGTTGAAGTTATTGGTGTTTCAACAGATACTGAGCAATCTCACTGGGGTTGGTTAAATATGGAAAAAAATGCGGGTGGCATTAAAGGGATAACATATCCTTTAGTGGCAGACACGAACAAAACCATCTCAACGAACTATGATGTTTTAGCTGGAGATTGGGATTACAATGAAGAAGGAGAAATGACTGCTACAGGTGAGCTAATCGCTTACAGAGGTTTATTTTTAATAGACAAAGAAGGTGTAGTTCGTCATCAATTGGTTAACGATTTACCCTTAGGTAGAAATGTTAACGAAGCTATGAGAATGGTTGATGCACTTCAACATTTAGAAGAACATGGTGAAGTTTGCCCTGCTAACTGGGTGAAAGGTGCTGATGCTATGACTGCTACTCATGAAGGTGTTGCTGACTACTTAAGTAATCACTAAGTAATTTTAAAATATTCTAAAATAAAAAAAAGAGCCGTTTATAACGGCTCTTTTTTTTGAAATTTATGTCCATTCTCAAAACTTATAAACAAGCATAACATCTAGACAACCTAAATCAAAATCAATAAAATTATCAATGGGATTGTATTGTTTAAATTGATCCGCTAATTTTTCTGAAATAGCCAAATAATAATTGAATTGGGGGGTTAGCTGCAGAGTCACCATAAATACTTCATCTAAAAACCAATCAAATCCAAAACTTACATCTATTCCTGTTATAAAATAATCACTACTATGACTTCCGGTGTAAATTGGTTCTACATTATTGTCTAATCGATAAACTCCAATTGAATCAATCATTAATTCATTCTGGCGATATTCAGAATAAAATTGCCCATACCCCAAAATAATATCTGCTCCTATATGAAATCTGCCAGCACCCCCACCTTTTATCTCTTCAAATCCGATTCTTATATCGCCCGTTTTATAATCTGATTGGTAATATCTATTTGTTATACTGGAATCAGAAGACTCTATAGTTCTGAAAGCATAAAAAGAGGTCTTATTCGCAAGCGTCATATAGTTGGCACTAAACCTTATATTCCTATACCCTTTATTTCTCTTGTAGACTACGCTCATTTTCGCGTTCCTATTCTCCCTTCCAAATGAAGAAGTGAATAGAGGTGATAAATTTACTCCTAGATAATTTCTTCTTTCCTCAAAAAAAATTGAATCTGACTCCTCAAAAAACAAACTGTCCTGAGCTCTAGTTACAATTATAGAAGACAGTAAGACACCTAAAATAGCTATGCATTTAACAAAAACTTTCATTCCCCCTAAGTTAAGGATTAATTCTATTAACTGTCAAATAAAAAAATCAATCTGTTTTATAATCTACTTCTAATCTTCAAAATTAGCTACAAATGTATTCCAACAACACATATATCATCCACTTGCTCCATTTCACCACGCCATTGCTCAAAGACTGTGTCTATATCACTCTTTTTTTCTTTAGACGTTCTATGGTTGATAGATAGCAGTAATTCCTTAAACTTTTTGTGCTTAAACTTTTTACCTTTTGGTCCACCAAATTGATCAACCATACCATCCGTAAAAAGATAAAGCGTATCATTCTTCTCAAAATCAACCTTTACATTTGTAAAAGGCTTTCTTTTGTCAAACTGACCTATTGGCTGTTTATCAGCTGAAAATGTTTCTATCTTCTTCTCTTTTCCTTTCACTAAGTAAATTGGATTATTCGCTCCGGCAAACCAAAAATCGCCGGTTTGTAAATTCCATGAACAAAGTGATATATCCATACCATCTCTTACCATATCATCACTTTGAGAAAAAGCTTCTATAACCAAATCTCTTGTTTTATCTAAAATAGCCCCAGGAGCTGTTAATTTGAATTCTCTAATTGCTCTATTCAATGCTCCATTGCAAACAACACTAACCATGGCTCCTGGAACTCCATGCCCAGTACAATCAGCAACTGCAAACAGAATGTGGTCTCCTACTTGTTCCATCCAATAAAAATCTCCTGCAACAATATCCTTGGGCTTATACAACACAAAACTATCTGGAAAATACTTATTTACCAATCCCTTATTTGGAAGAATGGCATTTTGAATCCGCTGCCCATAAGAAATACTATCAGTTATTTCTTTATTTTTTTCCCTTAATTGCGCTGTAAATTCTCCGACACTACTTTCAGCTTTAAATTTTCTGTTATTTACCAAAAAGGAAATGAATAATACAGAGAAAACAGTAATTATAAAGATAAGTTTACTAACTCCTTCTTCCACCTCATTTATTAAAACGAATGAAGCCATTAATACAAATAATATTGAAATGAATGAAATGAATATTTTTCGACTTTCAAACCCTACCGTAATTGCCGAAATCACCACCAAAAAACCCATGTCATTGTTGGGGTTAAATTTATTCATTTTAAGCACGAAAAGCTGCCAAATTACAACCACAACATACAAGACAAGCATAATGCTTTGCATATTGCGTTTAACCCATGAAATTTTATAACTAGTAATCAATATAAATATCCCTACCGGAGCTAAAATTTCTTTAAACAAGGGTGGACTAACTGCTTCTGGATTCCCGTAAGCAAAAGCAAGTCCAAATAAGGAATCATTACGGCTAGTAAAAACAGTAGCAATCTGTAAATTGATAAATATTGATCTTTTATATCTTTCACTAAAGGAGCGTAAAGTTGTGCGAAATATATGAACTATATTCTTTGAAAAAAAAAAATAATTCAACCATTCCCGTTATAACCTAATAAACTCCTTCTAGCTGTTCTTTCATTTTAACTACCTGCCCTCATAATATTTAAAAAAAAAGCTTACTTTGTCAAAAAATTAAAAGATATAATCATATTTAGCTATCGATTAAGAAAATTTTTTAATAGATGAAAACAAAATTAAGGCTATCGTTCTTAGTAACTATATTATTAACTTTAGTTAACCTTACAGCCTTTACCCAATCCACAATTAAGGGAACAATAAGTGAGAAATCTTCTGGTGAGACTATTATTGGTGCTGCCATTCTCGAAAAGGGTACATCTAACGGATGTGTAACTGATTATAATGGGAAATTCACGCTAAAATCAGATAACAACTATCCAATCACTCTCATAATTCGTTTTATTGGCTTTACCACTCAAGAACTAATTGTCAAATCTGCTAATGATAAAATAAAAATCTCACTAACCGAAGACAGTCAGCAACTAGACGCTGTAGAAATAAGAGAGATTAGTATTTCCCAGAAACAAAAAGAATCAGCACTTACCATAGAATCGATGGGTGTTCAGGCGATTAAACAAAATGCTTCTGCTGATTTTTATGAAGGACTTGGAAACCTAAAAGGGGTAGATTTAACCGCGGCCAGTATTGGGTTTAAAGTGATTAACACGCGTGGATTTAATTCGACATCTCCTGTTCGATCATTACAGATTATAGATGGTGTAGACAACCAAGCTCCTGGTTTAAATTTTTCTCTAGGGAATTTCTTAGGCGTTTCTGAACTGGATGTTAAAAAAGTAGATTTGATTGTTGGTGCAAGTTCGGCTTTTTATGGACCTAATGCTTTTAACGGCGTAATTAGCATGGAAACAAAAGACCCATTTTTCTTTCAAGGCTTAAGTGTAATGGCGAAAGGTGGAGAAAGAAACTTGGCAGATTTTTCTGTAAGGTATGCGCATGCATTTAAAAATAAAGACAGCCTAGAAAGATGGGCAATGAAATTTAACCTTTCTTATTTGCGGGCAGATGACTGGATAGCCAATAACTATGAACCTATTTACGAAAGTGAGAGTGGAACTAGTAATGTTGGGGGATACGATGCTGTAAATAGGTATGGTGATGAAATTGCATTTGGTGAAAATTCCGACTATCAAAAATTAAACTCTCCAGGACTAGGGATATATCACAGAACGGGGTATGAAGAAAAAGACATTGTTGATTACGACACGGAAAACCTAAAGGCTAATATTGCATTACATCATAAGTTCAAAGACAACTCACAGTTCATTATGTCATCAAGTTTTGGCACAGGAACAACTGTTTACCAAGGAGATAATCGATACAGTTTGAAAAATATATTATTCTTTCAAAACAAATTAGAATACAAATCCGACAAAGGGTTTATTAGAGCTTACGCTACGCATGAAAATGCAGGGGATTCTTATGACGCTGTATTTACAGCGTTACTGATGCAAAATGCCGTAAAAGATGATGACCAATGGGCGAAAGACTACACCAATTATTGGAATAAACACTTTAAAGATCGTGTTCAAGCCTTACCTGGGTTTCCTACATCTCAAATATTAATTGGTCCAAATGGACCTTATTTATTTTATGACTATGATTTGGCTGATGACATAATGGCTGAATATTCTGATAGTATTTCAACTTGGCATGCTGAAACAAGATTAGCAGCTGACTCTGCAGTTTCAGGTCTCATATTTTATGATGGTAATGAAAACAGGTACACACCTGGAACAGCTGCTTATGACTCTGCTTTTAATAGCATTGTATCAAAAACAGCATTCACTGAAGGAGGTTCTAAGTTTTACGATAAAAGTGCCTTATATCACATTCACGGAGAAAGACAATTTTCCTTGGATACTATTAAGTATTTTAAACTAGGTATAAGAGCAGGAGGTAACTACAGGATGTATACCCCCATGTCTAGAGGAACATTATTTAGTGATTCTACTGAAACTATCACCAATCAAGAAGGTGGGATTTATCTTGGGTTAGAAAAAGATTTCATGGATGAAAAACTAAAGGCAAGTGCTACTTTTAGAACAGATAAAAATGAAAATTTTCCAATGGTATTTTCTCCAGCAGCCTCTCTGGTTTATAAATTTAACATTAATACGATTCTTAGATTCTCCTTTTCATCGGCTACGAGAAACCCAACCCTTCAGGATCAGTACTTGTATTACAATACAGGTAGAGCTATCTTGTTAGGTAATTTATATGGCTACGATTCATTAACGACTATTGAATCAGCAAGATGGATGGCTAATTCTCAAAACCCAGATACTTTAGAATATTTTAATGTTGCTCCAATTGTTCCAGAAAAAGTTAAAACCTTTGAAGTTGGATTTAGAACATTAATTAGTAAGAGTATTTATATCGATGCAGGATACTACTATAGCTTCTACAAAGATTTTATTGGCTTTAATATTGGAGTTGATGCAGTTGTCGATCCAGTGACAAACCTATTTGACCCTAATGCTACTATTGCATACAGAATTGCGGCTAATGCTAATGATGGAGTTACAACGCAAGGATTTACTATTGGAATCAATTATTACTTTAAAAAGTACATTAAAATACAAGGGAACTATTCTTGGAATAAACTGAATTCAAAAGATTCTCTTGACCCAATAATTCCTGCTTTTAATACTCCAGAGCATAAATTTAATATTGGCGTAACGGGAAGTGAAATAAAGAAGTTTGGATTTAATGTAAACTATAAATGGATAGAAGGCTTCCTATATGAAGGGTCCCCTCAATTTACGGGTATAGTTCCAACTTATTTCTTACTGGATGCACAGATTAATCGGAAAGTCCCAAAAATTAATGCTATCTTTAAACTTGGAGTATCAAATATTTTAAATAAAAAGCAATTTCAAGTTTATGGAGGACCCCGTGTAGGTAGAATGGCATATATCTCAATTACAGTTAACCTTGACAAAGTATAATTCGATACATTATAAAGTACGCATTTAAGGTAAATAGATAAATAAATAAGCTAAATTAGCTAAAAATCAAACAATAACTAAAAATTAAATTATGAAAAAAACACTACTTTTAACTACTGCATTCTGCGCATCGCTTATCGCGACTACAGCTAATGCACAAACTCGTTACTTGGATGAAGTATTCACCGATGTAACTGTAACTACTGACATTGTTTATGGAAACAACTTCAGCGTTATTACAGGAACTCCTGTTGCTGGTGACCTTAAATTAGACCTTTATGAACCTGCTACTGATGTTTTAACGGATCGTCCATTAATTTTGTATTTGCCAACTGGAAGTTTTTTACCAAGATATTTCAATCAATTACCAACAGGTGATATAAAAGATAGTGCAACAGTAAATATGTGTGAGCGTTTAGCTAGACAAGGATATGTAGTTGCAGCTGTAAGTTACAGACAAGGATGGAATCCTCAAGCTGCAACTCAAGAAATGAGAGCACAAACGATTATTCAAGCAGTTTACAGAGGATTACAAGATGCCAAAACAGCTGTTCGTTTTTTCAGATCAAATGTTGCTAACAATAGCAATACATACGGAATTGACAGTACTAAAATAGCAGTAGGTGGACAAGGTTCGGGAGGATACATCTCTCTAGCTTATGCTGCATTGGATGACGTTACTGAAATTCAACTGGCTAAATTCTATAATGTAACAGATGGTGCATTTATGGTTGATCCAACCATAATGGGAGATTTTAGTGGTTTAGGTGGAAATGCAGCTTTAAATAGCGACAATCACGCAGGATATACTGATGACATTTCTATGGTATTTAATATTGGTGGTGCTTTAGGCGATTCTACTTGGTTAAATGCTGGAGAAATTCCAATCGTTTCTTTACAAGGGGAAGCAGATGCTTTTGCTCCTTATGCTTTTGGAATGGTAACTATTCCAGGAACTGGTGGAAATGTTGTTGAAGTAAGTGGTGCAAGTGATATTATCAGAATTGCAGATGCTTTTGGAAACAATGACGTATTCAAAACGCCTGCAATTACAGATGGTTTCACTACACAAGCTGACAGTTACAATACTGCGCTAGATGGAGCTTATGGAAATGGTGGAAACGAAGGTTTATATACTTTCTTAGGTGCTGCTAATGGAAATGGACCATGGGAATTTTGGGATGATGCGACTGTAACTGCAGAAGTTAACTATATCAATAGTGTTTTAATGACTACATTGGATCCTGTTGTAATTTTAGGTGGTGGATATGCTTCTAATCCTTTTTATCAAGGTTTAGGTCCAGTTGCTGGAAAAGCTAGAGCAATGGCTTATTTGGATACTATCCAAGGGTATTTAGCTCCAAGACTATATAGAGGTCTAGTTGGCTTAACAGGTAACACATCTTTATCAGTTACAGAATTTTCTGCTACTGAAGTGAGTGTTTACCCTAATCCTGCTACAGATCAAATTTCTTTTGTTTCTGAAGATAGTAACCCAATTTCTTCTATCTTATTCTACTCTTTAGAAGGTAAAGTTGTAAGAACAGAATCTAACATTAACGCAACTAACATTGTTGTTTCTAACTTAGATTTACCGAAAGGAATCTATTTTGCAAACGTACGTTTTAAGGAAGGTACTACTGTTAAAAAGATAGTGATACAATAGTTTTCTATTTTAATGTAAAAAAGCCTTGTGAAATTTCACAGGGCTTTTTTTTATACAGGTTTTTAATTGATTAATGATAACCTTTATTGAAAAATTTTCTGACTACCAAATGATATATTTTATTGTCTGCCCATTAAAAACAACAATTTTCAAATAATAAAACTAGAATCTTTTTATCTGTACAAAACAAAAAAATCACATTAACTATATATTTAACTGTATAATTAAAGTAGATATAGTTATATTTGTACATAAATTACTCCTTTTTGATTAGTCGAAAAAATAACATTTGTAAAGGTTTTACCCTATCTTTAAAAAGGATAAGCGTTCAATTTATTTTCTTACTTCTAGCATCAAACCTCCTATTTCCTAGTTTCATTCAATCTATATCTACCGAAAGTGAGTATTGCTCAGAATGGATTGAAATAGACTTAGATGAAGAGGGTGAAAATGAAGCTGAAGAAAATGAAGAAATATTCAATGATGATTTTTTTCACAGGTCTCCTGAAGCTTATATAAATACTTCTTTGATTAGCTGTATTAGTTACCCCCCTTGCAAACTGCCTCATTTGTATGTAGATGAGATTAACACACCTCCTCCTGAATTAAGTTAATTCACTTATTTATTTAGCTGAGTCCTTCAGCTATTCGATTTTTTTGTGACTTATCACGAAAAAAATCAAAGTTCAAATTAAATTATAAAAATGTTTCATTTGTTGGGAGACCAACTCATATTAAACGATATGTCAAATTCGAAAAATAAAATCTTCAACTTTAATCATTTAAAAAATGATATCCCAGCTTCACTAGTTGTTTTTCTAGTTGCATTGCCTCTATGCTTGGGAATTAGTATTGCATCCGGTGCAAATCCAATATCTGGGTTAATTGCCGGTATAGTGGGTGGTATTGTGGTAACCTTGTTTAGTGGTTCAGCTATGGGAGTGAGCGGTCCTGCTGCCGGTCTAGTTGCGATAGTTCTCGGAGCGATTCAATATTTTCAAAGTGTTGCACAGGCTGAATGGCAGCAAGTTAACCCAGGAATAGATATTTCTCAAGGAACTAAATGGATTACTGAAACGGGATTTCAGATGTTCCTCGTGGCGGTTGTTGTAGCCGGTATATTTCAAATAATTTTAGGGCTAGCCAAATTGGGTAAATTAATTGCTTTTTTCCCGGGAGCAGTTATTAGAGGTATGTTAGCAGCTATTGGGGTTATTATTATTTTGAAACAAATTCCGCATGCTTTTGGCTACGACAAAGATTATGAAGGAGATTTAGCATTTGATCAGGCTGATGGAGGAAACACATTTACTGAAATAGGCAATGTGTTTCATTCCTTATTTACTAGCTCAGAAGCCACCTCAGTAGGACCTACTATTATATTTATTGTTGGAATACTCATTACTCTCATTTGGGGTCTTAAGTTTATCAAAAATAGTTCATGGTCTAATATTGTTTCTGCACCCCTAGTAATAGTAGTTTCAGGAGCTACCATGGTACTAGCAATGAAAAGCGGACAGTTCAGTATTGACGAAAGCCACCTTGTTGATTTGGGAGGAATAAATGGAATTGGTGATGTATTTCGATATACTCCAGACTTTAGCGTACTGGGTGATTATCGAGTTTATGTCTTTGCACTAACCTTAGCAATAGTAGCCAGCCTAGAATCACTTCTATGCATGGAAGCAACTGACAAAATGGACCCCGAAGTAAGGCATAGTCCCCCAAACAAGGAGCTTATAGCTCAAGGGGTTGGTAATCTTTTAGCTGGGTTGATAGGAGGGATTCCTGTAACACAAGTGATCGTGCGATCCTCTGCAAACCTTCAATCTGGTGCTAAATCCAAACTGTCAGCATTTTTGCACGGATGGTGGCTTTTGTTAAGTGTGCTGCTTATTCCGGGAGTTATGGAATATGTTCCCTTATCTGCGCTTGCTGCTATATTGATAATCATAGGATTAAAATTAGCAAAACCATCTATGTTTATTGATTATTACCGTAGAGGCTGGAGTCAATTTGTGCCATTTATGGTAACATTATTAGTAATAATTTTTACTGATTTATTAATTGGAATTGGTGTTGGCTTTGCAGTTTCTTTATTGATTAGCTTGTATAGAAACGAAGTGAAGTCGTTTAAGCATATTAGACAAATGATATTTGCAGGAACTATAGCTGAAAAAGATAATGAAGACGGCACTACAGATACAATTATTACTTTAACTGAAAGAATTTCATTTTTAAGTAGAGCTAATATGCGAGATTTTGCGGCAAAGGTAAAAAATGATAAGGTTATTCTTGATTTAAAAAGAATTATCCATGTGGATGGGGATGGTCAAGAAGCGATTTCAGAAATCGAAGAACGCCTTCAAAAAATGGGAAAAAAAGTAAAAAAAAGAGGCGGTGCAATGATAAAATAAGTCAGCCTTTTTGGGATAAAAAGCTCATTCACTATACAAAGTAAAACTGTTAAACAGCAAACTATAGTGGATGGGCTTATATATCAAATCATTTTATTTTAAAGTGCAATCAAACCTTGAATTTCACTAGCCTTAGCATATTTCTCTAGTACTTCGTCTGCACTCAGCATTACTGCATTAATTGTAAAACTTCTGTATTTCGCATTTTTAGAGGTTTTTGTTTTGACCTCAACATCTACAGAAAACATAGCGATCAACTCTTTTTCTCTATTTGGTACAGTTGGCATAATAAATTTAAACCCATAAACACAGGGCCAATCATAGTGCTGGTTTAAACTATCCTTCGCTTTTTGTATATCATCAGCATCCACTTTGCTTTACACTTTAATTGATTGAACAAGCACACCCATTAAGTATTTCATAGCACTACATATTACGCCTGTACTGCCCCCCTACCTCAAACAATGCATCCGTTATTTGACCTAAGGAACAATATTTTGAAGCTTCCATTAAAGCAGCAAAAACATTACCGTTTTGTATTGCTATTTTCTGAATTTCAGCAAGAGCAGCATCTGTTTTAGACACATTTCCTTTCTGTAATTCGTTTAACATCGCTATTTGATATTGCTTTTCTTCTTCTGTTGCACGTATTACTTCTTTTGGCAAAACCGTAGGTGAACCCTTAGAACTTAAGAATGTATTTACACCAACAATTGGAAATTCTCCATTGTGTTTAAGTGTTTCGTAATACAAACTTTCTTCCTGTATTTTACTTCGTTGATACATTGTTTCCATTGCGCCCAAAACACCACCACGTTCAGTAATTCTATCAAACTCTGTTAATACAGCTTCCTCCACTAAATCGGTTAATTCTTCAATTATAAAAGCACCTTGTATTGGGTTTTCATTTTTAGATAAACCCAACTCTTTATTAATGATTAATTGTATTGCCATTGCCCTTCTTACCGACTCTTCAGTAGGGGTTGTAATAGCCTCGTCATAAGCATTGGTATGCAGTGAGTTACAATTATCATTAATCGCATATAAGGCTTGTAAAGTTGTTCTAATATCGTTGAAGTCAATCTCCTGAGCATGCAAGCTTCTACCCGATGTTTGGATATGATATTTGAGTTTTTGAGCGCCTGCAGAGGCACCATATTTTTTAGCCATTGCCTTGGCCCAAATTCTACGAGCTACACGCCCAATCACAGAATATTCTGGATCGATTCCATTACTAAAGAAGAACGATAAATTTGGTCCAAACTTATTAATATCCATTCCCCTACTTAAGTAGTATTCTACATAAGTAAACCCGTTACTTAATGTTAATGCTAATTGTGTAATTGGATTGGCGCCCGCTTCCGCAATGTGGTATCCAGAGATAGAAACAGAATAGAAATTACGTACTGCATTTTCAATAAAGTATTCCTGAACATCGCCCATTAAACGCAAAGCAAACTCTGTAGAGAATATGCACGTATTTTGTGCCTGATCTTCTTTTAATATATCTGCTTGCACAGTTCCTCTAACCTTGGTTAAAGTTTCTGCCTTAATAGTAGCATAAACATCGGCTGGTAAAACTTGATCTCCGGTTACTCCTATTAAATATAAACCTAAACCATCATTCCCTTCAGGAATTTCCCCTTGGTAAGATGGTCGAACAACGCCTTTTTCTTTATAAATAGCAGCAATTTTCGCTTCTACTTCTTTTTCTAAAGCGTTTTCTTTAATGTATTTCTCACAATTCTGATCAATGGCAGCATTCATAAAGAACCCTAACAACATTGGTGCAGGTCCATTAATAGTCATACTAACAGACGTCATTGGGTGTGATAAATCGAAACCAGAATAGAGTTTCTTAGCATCATCTAAACAAGCGATAGAAACACCTGCATTACCAATTTTGCCGTAAATATCTGGCCTTAAATCCGGATCGTTCCCATAAAGGGTTACCGAATCAAATGCAGTTGACAAGCGCTTTGCTGGCATTCCTTTAGAAACGTAATGAAACCTTCTGTTGGTTCTTTCAGGTCCACCTTCACCAGCAAACATTCTTGTTGGATCTTCACCCTCTCTTTTAAAAGGGAATAGACCTGCTGTGTAAGGAAATTCTCCTGGTACATTTTCTTGCAAACTCCATCGTAAAACATCTCCCCAGCCTTTGTACTTAGGCAAAGCCACTTTAGGAATTTGTAAATGCGATAAACTTTCCGAATGTGTTTCTATCGATAATTCTTTGTCTCTTACTTTAAATTTATAAACGGGTTCTTTGTATTTCTGAACCTTATCTTCCCATCCTTCAATGATAAGCATGTTTTTTGGATCGAAATCCAATTTCAATTTATCGTACTGCGCCTGTAATACTTTTATAACATCTGATTCTTCAGCCAGCGTCTTCATTGTTCTGTCAATAGCGCATAATTTATCTGCTAAAGCTACTTGTGCATCTACCCATTCATCATACCCTCTATTGCTTTCAGAAATCTCGGATAAGTATCGATTACGCTTTGGTGGAATAACAAATATCTTTTCAGACATTTCTTCCGTAATCTCAAAAGTAGAAGGTAAATCTGCTCCTGCTTTGTCTACTAATTTATCCATTATCACTTTGTAAAGTGAATTCATTCCTGGATCGTTAAACTGAGAGGCAATAGTACCGTAAACAGGCATCTGATCCATAGGTGTTTCCCATAAATCATTATTGCGCATATATTGTTTCTTTACATCTCTAATGGCATCTAACGCTCCTCTTTTATCAAATTTGTTCAATGCGATAACATCTGCAAAATCTAACATATCAATTTTCTCCAACTGGGTTGCTGCACCAAATTCTGGGGTCATCACATACAACGAAACATCAGAATGATCCATTATTTCCGTATCCGATTGACCGATACCTGAAGTTTCTAAAATTATCAAATCGTAGTTAGCTGCTTTTAAAATTTGTAATGCTTCACCAACATGTTTACTTAATGCTAAATTACTTTGACGGGTGGCCAAAGAGCGCATATAAACTCTTTCGCTTCTAATAGAGTTCATTCTAATTCTATCTCCCAATAATGCTCCACCCGTTTTTCTTTTAGATGGATCCACAGATACAATTGCAATTTCTTTTTCTGGAAAATCAATTAGAAACCTACGCACCAATTCATCTACTAATGATGATTTACCAGCACCTCCTGTTCCTGTAATCCCTAGAACTGGAGTTTCAGTTGCTGACGCCATTTTATGCACTTTATCCATAACTGCTTTACTTTCTTCAGGAAAGTTTTCTGCAGCAGATATTAGCCTAGCAATTGATTTAACGTCTTTATTTGCAATCTGATTAACTTCTCCATCAAGGTTTGCTCCGGTTGGATAATCCGCCTGAGAAACCATGTCATTAATCATTCCTTGCAACCCCATTGAACGACCATCGTCTGGATGGTAAAGTCTTGTTATACCGTATGCTTGTAATTCCTCAATTTCAGAAGGAAGTATTGTTCCTCCACCTCCACCAAATATTTTGATGTGTTCCGACCCTTTTTCTTTCAATAAATCGTACATGTACTTAAAATACTCCACATGTCCTCCTTGGTAAGATGTCATTGCAATTGCATTTGCATCTTCTTCAATCGCACAATTCACTACCTCCTCCACACTTCTATCATGACCTAAATGAATCACTTCACAGCCCGTTGACTGTATGATACGTCTCATTATATTAATAGCAGCATCATGCCCATCAAATAATGAGGCAGCTGTTACAATTCTAACTTTGTTTTTAGGCTTATATGCTTCAATTTTCTCCATCTCCTATTCAAATTTTAAAGTACGCGAATATAGGAATTACAGCGTTCTATTCCAATATCTCTTCTAGTAAAGGTAATAAGTACTGGTTTATAATTTATAGCTTTAAAGTAATTTCACTGAAAATACAATTGAACCAAAATATTTGTGGTGTGTAACTATAGACCAAACTAAAAACACACATCATGAAAAATTTACTCACACTCTTATTTATTTTCGGAATCTCAACTTCTACCTTCTCGCAAACAGCAGGAAACTATGTTTATGAGAAAATGAAAAACATGCCATCTAACTTTGGTGGACCAGGAGGCAAAAATGTTCGATCCCTAAATTCTAAAACACTCACAATTGAGGCGAGTGCCTTGATGAATATTGTGCCCGATGCACAAATTGTTGTATTTACGATTGTACAACTAGGAGGATCTGCGCAAGAAGCCACAGAATTAATCGATTCTAAGTTAAATCCAATTAGAGCAGGTTTAAACCAAATAGGGATTAGCAACTCAAATATTGTAGTCGATATGATATCGTTTATTCCTCGATATGAGGACACAGTAGTCAAAAAGAAATTTAGTAAAACCTTTACTGAAATTCCAAAAGGGTTTGAACTAAAAAAGAATATTCACATCAAATTTAAGGACCATGAATTAATTGATAAAATTATAGCAATATGCGCTTCGTTTGAAGTTTACGATATGGCTAAAGTTGAATACGTAATTTTAGAAAACGAAGAAAATATGCTTAGCATGCGCGACAAAATGCTAAAGCACTTAGGAGATAAAATTGCTTTTTACCATGATTTAGAAATTCAAGATGAGATTGAAATAATACAAGTTAATGAAACAACCAACGAGTATTACCCACAAGACAGATATCAAAGTTATACTGGACATAGCAGCTCTTCTTATGAAGCACTAGAAAACAAAAAAAAGAAGAAAAGAAGTGTAAATCGCGTTTCAAAAAACACTTCTATTTTTTACGATCCTCTAAGCACAAAAAGCTTCGACATTGTTATGAACCCCGGAATAATTGAACCAACTGTTCAGTACACCTATACGTTAAACGTAATATACACACTTCCAACAGCGAAAAAAGATGTGGTAATTAAAGAAAAAATTATTGAGAAAATAATAACACAAAAAGAGTACATTTTAATATCACCCACTGGCGAAACGAAAGTATTACAAATGTAAAATAGAAGTCTAACAATAGTACGATTGTAAAATTAATATCGTGCTATTATTTATGTTCAAAACTAAATCTACAGAAACTATTTACCATAGCTTCTACTTTAAGTACTTTTGCTATATGCTGCTACAAGCAAGAGAAATATTAAAAGATTCGTTTGGTTACGATACTTTCAGAGACCAACAAGAAGAAATTATTCAAACAGTATTGTCTAACCAAGATACGTTGGTTTTAATGCCAACCGGTGGTGGAAAATCGATTTGTTTCCAAATACCAGCACTACTTAGCGAAGGTTTAACTATTGTTATTTCTCCACTAATTTCTTTAATGAAGGATCAGGTTGAAGCTTTAAAAGCCAATGGCATTAATGCAGCATTTTACAATAGTTCGTTATCAGAAAATGAAGAAAGAGAAATTGAATCTGACGTATTATCTGGCGGCATCAAACTTCTATATTTATCGCCAGAAAAATTAATTAACTCTACCAACAGTTGGTTGTCTAGCGCTAAAATATCACTTGTCGCTGTCGATGAAGCGCATTGTGTTTCTATGTGGGGACATGATTTCAGACCTGAATATGCACAATTGAAAGCATTTAGAGAACGTCTTTCCGACATTCCTTTTATTGCTTTAACAGCTACCGCGGACAAAACGACTAGAAAGGATATCATCAAGCAGATTGGTTTAAAAAAACCCAAAGTTTTCATCTCTTCTTTTAATAGAGAAAATCTGAGTTTAGAAGTTAGAGCCAATGTTCCTAAGAAAGAAAAGCTAAAAGAAATTCGTCATTTTATTGATGACCGCATCAACGAATCAGGGATCATTTATTGCTTAAGCCGAAAAGGAGCAGATGAAATGGCTAAAGACTTGAAAGGTTATGGATTTAACGCTGCTTCCTATCACGCAGGTTTGGCAGCTAATAAGAGAGCGAAAGTTCAAGAAAATTTCATCAACGATAAAACAAATATCATTTGTGCAACTATTGCCTTTGGAATGGGGATTGACAAGTCAAATGTAAGGTGGGTAATTCACAATAACCTCCCTAAAAACATTGAAGGCTATTATCAAGAAATTGGTAGAGCTGGCCGAGATGGTGTTCCTAGTAAAACTATATTATATTACAACCTTCGAGATTTAATGGTATTGAAAAGATTTGCAGAAGGTGGAGCTAAATCAGAAGTATATATTGACAAATTGTACCGGATGCTAAATTATGCCGAAGCAACATCTTGTCGAAGAAAAATACTTCTCTCCTATTTCAGCGAACATTTACCTGCTAATTGCGGTAACTGTGATGTTTGTAAAAACCCGCCAACCTTTTTTGACGGGAAAATTATAGCGCAAAAAGCGCTTTCTGCATGTCATCGTACCAAACAAAAAATTGGGACCAACATGATGATTAATATTTTAAGAGGCTCAGCCAATCAAGATATTTACCAAAGAGGTTTTCAAAATATTAAAACGTATGGTGTTGGAAAGGATGTAAGTTTTAAGGAATGGCAACACTACTCTACTCAATTACTCAATCAAGGGGTTTTTGAAATAGCATATGACGAATCCTTTACGTTAAAAATTACAGAATATGGAAGAAGTGTTTTGTTTGAAGATGGAACCATTCAATTGACTATTCCAGTTGATAAACCAATTAAAGGAAAAGCAGCAAAAAAAGCTTCTAGAAAAAAACTTTCTCCAGACGAAGAACTATTCGAAGTGTTAAGAGAAGTAAGAAGAGAAATTGCTATCAAAGAGAAAGTACCTGCCTATATCATTTTGCACGATGCAGCATTAAAAGAGATGGCTTCTGAAAAACCAACAACTCAACTTGATATGTTAGCAGTTCAAGGGATTAGTGTTATAAAATATGATAAGTACGGTCAACTATTTATTGAAGCTATTGAGGAATTCAAAAACAGTAAACTAAATACTATAGAAGCTACCTACGAACTTTACAAAAAAGGATTGACAGTAGATGAGATTTGTTTTACCAGAGAACTAAAACAAGAAACCATATACGCTCATTTATGTAAATTATTTTTCGAAGGCAAAGATGTAGATATAATGCAATTCATAACCGATTCTGAAAAAACTGCAGTTTCTGAAGCCCACAAAAAAATTAACGATTTTACTTCGTTAAAACCGTATTTTGAATTTTTAGACAGTAAATTACCTTATTATAAGATTAGAGTTGGCTTGACTTTACTAGCGAAAAAATCTAATTAGTCTCCCTAGCAGACCTCTTCAATAATAAAACTTCTTCCATTGAATGTCGCCTTATCAGCAGCCTTTAAACCTTTAAATGCAATTGCAATTGGTGAGGTTGGAGAAACCACAAAATAATTTTTGTCATTCAATTTAACAACCCCTAAGCTTAAAGCGATAAAATAGGTCCCTTGATTTGTAACTACTAGACTTCCAAAATCAATCGCATCAGTAGACTTTGCTTTTAATAATTCAGAAAAAGCTCTTTTTAACTTAATAGCTTCATCAAGGTACTTGGCACTTTTTTCCTGCTCCAAATGAGACATAGCTCTAGCAGTATCGTGTTTATCCCCTGCCGTAGACCTTTCCTCACTATTGGCTGATTGCTGTGCATTTTGCATTGCAGCCTCAGCATTTTCAATTCTGTCTTGAACAAAATCCTTACACAACTTTAATAACTCTCTTTTCAATTCTTCGCTTTTCACAAATGTAAATTTAATAGGATTTATTGATTCATCCATTAATTTTTCCGCTCATAAAATTCACTTCCAAAATACATGAATTATTCCTACATTCGTGCTCGAATTTTACGATCATAATTAATAAAACAATATAGAATGAAAGAAGTATATATCATATCAGCAGTAAGAACCCCAATGGGAAGCTTTGGTGGAGCGTTGTCTTCAGTTCCTGCTACAAAGTTAGGAGCTGCTGCGATTAAAGGAGCTTTAGACAAAGGTGGTGTTTCACCAGATGTAGTTGAAGAAGTTTTTATGGGTAATGTATTACAAGCTGGTTTAGGACAGGCTCCTGCTCGTCAAGCTGCTATGTTTGCAGGAATTACAAATGAAGTTCCTTGCACAACAGTTAACAAAGTATGTGCTTCTGGAATGAAATCTTTAAGTTTAGCAGCTCAATCTATTATTTGCGGTGACAACGATGTTGTGGTTGCCGGAGGAATGGAGAACATGAGTATGGTTCCTCATTACTACAATGCTCGTAATGCTACGAAATTAGGAGATGTAAAAATGAAAGACGGAATGGTATTAGACGGATTAACTGACGTTTACAATTCTGTTCATATGGGTGTTTGTGCTGAAAAATGTGCTACAGAACATAATATCTCAAGAGAAGAGCAAGATAATTTTGCTATTGAATCTTACAAAAGATCGGCTGCTGCCTGGGATGCTGGAAAATTTGACGATGAAATAGTGCCGGTTGAAGTTCCGCAAAGAAGAGGTGATGCAATTGTTGTTTCAAAGGACGAAGAGTATACTGCTGTTAAGATAGAAAAAATCCCACAATTAAGAACTGTATTTCAAAAAGATGGAACTGTAACAGCTGCAAATGCGTCTACATTAAACGACGGTGCTTCTGCACTTGTTTTAATGAGTAAAGAAAAAGCAGAAGAATTAGGAGTAACACCAATTGCTAAATTAGTTGGTTATGGTGACGCAGCGCACGAACCAGAATGGTTTACTACTGCTCCTTCAATTGCAGTGCCAGTTGCTTTGAAAAAAGCTGGATTGGAAGTTTCTGACATTGACTACTGGGAATTGAACCAAGCTTTTTCTGTTGTTGGAATCTACAATACAAAAAAATTAGGTTTAGACCCATCTAAAGTAGATGTCAACGGTGGTGCTGTATCTTTAGGACACCCATTAGGCAATAGTGGCTCTAGAATAATTGTAACACTTATAAACGTTCTTAAGCAAAATGGTGGCAAATACGGTGCTGCTGGTATTTGTAATGGTGGAGGTGGCGCTTCTGCTATGGTGATTGAGAATGTATAATTTATAAATTATGCTTATTGAAAAGGAACCTTAAGGGTTCCTTTTTTTTTGCTTAATAGTTAAATAGAATCAATTAGAATTTAGCACTAACTCTACTTTTAAGACCTATATATTCAATTTTATACGAATAGTCTTGGTTTTCCTTTTTCAATTCAGGAGCATGAGGCTTTAAAGTTCCAGATGGGTTTGTACTGATCACTGTGGATGAAACGGCTATAGTATCCACTTCACCATGCGTAGTATAAAACGAAATTTCATAATAATGTTTTTTTGCCCATGGATTATACCTTCGATTAAAATTTCTTTTCAAACCTTTTATTTTAAAAATTGGATGATCAAGGACTTCATGAGCGCCTATATTGTCGGAATACGAATCGAGAAAATTGGGATTATTATAATTGTAATATTCTTTTACTTTCGCTCCTAAATCTGGTGACTTATCTTCCATTTTACAAGGATTACTCACTTTGCCAGCGTCAACTAACTCACCTATACAAGGCTTTAATTCGCCCATATTTCTCCAATAAAAAGTAGCGTTATGCACCCAGCCTAAAACTCTTGTTTTATCACCAGACTTTAAAGCAAAGTTCTCAATGGTTGCCTTTTTCATACTAGATGAATTGTCGTTTTTCCATTTTTGCTGTGAATAATTCCCTTCTCGTAAATTCTCATTTTCCAGAAAAGCAGCCATATGATTATAGGATACGTAATACCCATTGGCATGAATTCCTCTATCCCAATTCCAATGTAATCCAGTCCCCATAGACCCAGTAAATAAAGAACTCCATACATTGTTGTGAAAATCCACACCTGTACAACAGTATATATCAGGCATTTGAATACCCGTTTCCTCCAAAATAACTGGCTTACTATTTGACCATCCTTTCAACATATCTTCAACGTAATTATACCGAGTAGTATAATTTTGATTTTTCTCATTGTGATAAGCGTGTAAACAAATCACATCGGATTCCTCCATCATCCTCTTTGCGGGTGAAGAAGATTTTTCCTTTAATTTAGACGCAGAATAACCAGAGGTAAATGGAAACACATACATATCGCTTAAAAAATGTAAATCATCTTGGATATATTTTTTTGTTTTACTGATCCAATCTGCTACAATATTTAAAGATTCCTTTTCTTCTAAACCAATTTCTTCAGTCCAAATATCCATTTCCTGGTAACTATAAAATGTAAAACTAGGACTATAGCCCCATCTAGCAAAAATGTATCGTAAGGTATTTTTCTGCACTTTAAAAACTTCTGCATCCGTAAAGTATTTTTCAGAAGTTGTTAAACTAAATGCTTTTTTATAAGGATTATTTGTCCAACTATCCCATGGAGCGCCCCAACTCGCATTCGGTCCAACCTCAACATGGTGGCGCATCATGATGAAGTAAATTTCTTTTAGTTCTGCTAAATCAATAATCTCATCAAACCCAAACATCTTATCTAATTTGTTTGAATAATCAAAGCAAGATTTATAGCTAGTACTATCATATGGCCAAGTTGGCCAATCTGGTAAAGCACCACCAGGAGGTAATTCCATTCTGAAAAAATTTCCACCATTATCGCTTAATTCATTTATCCATTTTTTATGTAATTCATTTCTAAACAACGACACATCCTTTCCTCTAGTTGTAATATTATGACCTATTGGAATAAAGGTTTTTCCGGACTCACTTTCATATAAATAGCGATCAGTTAAAGTTCCAGTCTTACTTGTTTTCAAAACTCCCTTATGCCCTGATTCAATACAGTTAAATTTGAAAGATGATTTTGCAGGTGCAAAACCATCTACACGAACATCAACCTCACCTTTCCATGCACCAATTTGATCTGGCGCAAAACGCATTCTCCACTTAAAAGAAGTAGTATCAGCAATCCACAAATCCTTAAATGGGTTCTTAAAATAGGGTAGGTAATAAAACCCATGCGTAACTATTTCCTCTCCATTTGGAGCAATTAATTTAACTGATACATCGACTTGTTCAGGGTCAAAGGGGTTAATTCCCTTCGCTCTTGTCGTAATAAAATTTTCAACCTCGCGTTCAATGTCATTTTCTAATTTAAATCCAATTTCAACTTTGTGAAATTTCCCAACCGTACCAACTGTACCTTCGGGTGTGAACCACACTTGATCGATTGAACTTTCTCCAGTATTATCAATAATTGACATTGAAGCAGGAACAATATTCTGCGATATTGCACAATATGTTATTGAAAGTGAAACGATAAAAACTAAATATTTAAGCATATTACAAAGTACATTAAAAATTTTAATGTAGAATAATGTACAATCTAAATAATTACATAAATAGTTAAAATAATACTTAACTTTATATAGTTCTTGATTATCAAAAATGCTTTTAAAAATAACCATCATATCAATACTCACAGTATTCCTAACCATGTCTTCTTGCCATGCCCAAGATTCTTTGCGCAGTGAGAATGTTTTAATCCTGCGAAAACGAAAAAGCACCAAACGCGTTTATTATATCAAAAAATCCCCAATTGTTTATAAAGCATATGACAGTATTCAGATGGGTATAATAAACAAAATAGAATTTGACAGCATTTTAATTGACACTACCTGGATAAAATATAATTCCATTACATCTGTAATAGACCCCTATAAAAGGCAATTTCTAAAAAACGGAAGTGTGCTATTGCCTATTGCAGGAATTACATTTGCTGTGATCACAACATTCAACTCTATAATCAATAGAGATAAACCCATTTTTTACAGAGAACATCTAATTCCATCTGCTGGATTCGTAGGATTAGGAGCTATAATGTGGCCTTTTAAAACAAAGAAGTATAGAATAAAAAGAAAATGGGAATTTATGGTTATGGCAGCCTAGCTATAGTTTCTTAGCCTTATTCCAATATTCATCCATTTCATTCAGTGTCATTTCACCCATCTCTTTTCCATCTTTTTTGGATTCAGACTCCAAGTATTGAAATCGTTTAATAAACTTCTTATTGGTCCTTTCTAATGCCATCTCAGGGTCTACTCCAATAAAACGGGCATAGTTTATCATAGAAAACAACACATCTCCAAATTCGTCTTCGATTGCAGCCACATCATTTTTTTCAACCTCGGCGTGTAATTCTGAAAACTCTTCCTTTACTTTTTCAAAAACCTGCTCCTTATTATCCCAATCAAATCCAACTCCTCTAGCCTTTTCCTGAATACGAGTAGCTTTAACCATTGCAGGCAGTGATTTTGGCACTCCTTGTAATACAGATTTCTTCCCACTTTTCAATTTAATTTTCTCCCAATTTTCCTTAACTGCTTCTTCTGTATCAGCTATTACATCTCCATATATATGCGGGTGTCGTTCAACTAACTTATCACATACCGTGTTGAGTACATCTGCAACATCAAAGTCATTCGTTTCGGAAGCAATCTTCGAATAAAACACCATATGTAGCATTAAATCACCTAACTCACCCTTAATTTCATCCATATCCTTTTCTAAGATAGCGTCCGCTAATTCGTAGGTTTCTTCAATAGTTAGGTAGCGCAAAGATTCTAATGTTTGCTTTTTATCCCAAGGACATTGAGCACGTAACTCATCCATTATGGTGAGTAGCCTTTCAAACGATTTCAACTTTTGTTTCACTGTATTCATATCTTAAATAGTATTTGCTAAAGATAAAAGGAACTCTTCTTATACGAAGTCTATTCCTCCATTTATTTCTACCCACTTACCCCACTGCATTTTAAAAACCTACTTCACTAAGTCCATATAGCAGCATACCTCATACGGTTCACCTTATAAAATCAGATAAATATTCAATAATAATAACTAGCCCCAAGATATTCCAAATTTGTACTTTTACGGCAATGTCCATGTATAGAAATATAATCATCTGTTTTTTTTTGATTCTAGAAAGTATCTTTTCATTTGCTCAGGAAGAAAAGACTATTGCTTATCAAATCAGTTCAGAACATGGTCAATTTATACCGCATAAACCAGCTCTAAACTACCTTATCCAAGGGAAATCAACAGGGTTAGAGTTTTCAATTGAAAAAAGAAAAAAAGATTCTATCAGATATGGCTTAACCGCATCCATATTAAATTCCGGAAACCCTGAAGTTATTGGTTTTGTATATGGCCTAAATGGATTTACTTCTTTTCCATTAACCAAAAAAGAAAATGGAATGCGGCTCAAAATAGGTATTGGTCTAGGTTATGTCGAAAAAATATTTGATGCGAATACAAATAACAGAAATATAGTAATTGGGAGTCATATCAACACCAAAATTGTATTTCGAGCCGAAAAAGAATTTATATTATCGGCAAATAACCATTTCAACTTAGGTGTGGGAGTTTGTCACTTCTCTAATGGTGCGTATCAAACCCCAAACCTCGGCATAAACTTTCTGTTATTCAATATGGGGTATTCATATATAAAAACAACACCTTTAAAGAAAGAAAAAAAACCATTCAATACGAATTATACTCTTGACAGAAAATGGTTGTACTCTGTTATAGTCTCTGGAGGGATTAGAGAAAACCCCAGCCCACTCAGAGAGAAATACCCGATCATCAATTTATGCAACCGTATTAATTATGTTCAAAGTGCTAAGAATAATTTCACAGGAGGAATTGACTTCACTTACAACCCTGGAATTTTACATCGATCGCATATACCTTTAGATATTTCGCCTCTACAAAGTGGAATATTTATAGGAAATGAACGAAATTTTGACAGAGTAACATTTGCTGTCGATATGGGAGTTTATCTCTTTAATCAGAATATGAAAAGTTTAATCTACCATCGCTTTGGTATTCATTATCAATTAAGTAATAAAACACATATTCTACTACAATTGAAATCACATTGGGCAGTTGCAGAAGCGTTTGAATTTGGTATTAAATACAGAATAAAATGATCCGGATTATTCTCATATCTCTAGTCTTGTTGATTGGTTGTAAAAAGCCGAATGATAGATCCTGTTGGAAAGGAGCAGGGAAAACGGCTTCTGAAATAAGGGGATTACCAAATAAAGGGGTCGTCAACATTTTTGATGATGCAGATGTTATCCTAATAAAAGATAGCTTGAACTATATTGAAGTCGAATCATATTCCAACCTTGTTTCATTCATCGAAACAAATTCCATCGACACAGCTATCGAAATTAGAAACTTAAATAGATGTAATTTCATAAGAGATAAAGATATTGAAAATACAGTAACCATTCATTACAGCAACATTGAAATACTTAACCTATACGGGACTGGTAAAGTTACTTTCATGGGTGAAATTATTCAGAATAATCTAGAAATAAACAGCTATGACTCTAGAAGTGATTTCACTATAAACATTTCTTGCCACCGACTTGAATGCTCTTTTATTGAAGGTAGTGTCAACGCAAACATCAGTGGCTCTAGCGACTCCACTTATATTTATCAATCAAAACACAGTATTGTTAACGCTTCCAATTTAACAAACTCCTATCTCCATTTTTCGAATAGAAGTACCGGAGATGGCCACGTTGGCCCAGCAAACATCTTAGCAGTAGAATTACTCGATGTTGGAAACATTTATTACCTAGGAAACCCTACTCTAACAATATTAGCAGATATTGGATTAGGTAATGTAATATCTGAATGATATTAAAATCTATTTTGTAGATAGTGATTATAAAGCAAAGTGGAATAAATCAAGTAAGAAACATAAAATGTACTAATCCTTTATATATGGATAACTAACATTTGCAAGAAATAGCCCGTGACCTGGAACAGATGTTCCTGCTTCTCCTCTATCCTTATTTTCTATGATTTTTTTAAACTGATCAACTGTAACCTTTCCCAGCCCCACTTCTATCATAGTGCCAACAATTGCTCTAACCATGTTCCGAAGGAACCTATTTGCAGTTATTTCAAAAACGATAGACTCGCCCTCTATCTTCCATTGAGCCTTTTTAATGACACAATTATTTGTTTTAGTTTCAGTATTTACTTTACTAAATGAGGTGAAATCATTATAATGAAAAAGACATTGACAGGCATTATTCATAGCATCAAGGTCTAATTTTCTTGAATTATAATAGGAGATATCTGTTAGAAAAGGGTTCTTCTTTTGATGGATATAATATTTATATGTTCGTGAATCTGCGTCAAATCTAGTATGAGAACCTTCTGGAACTTTAATCAACCGATGCACAACGATATCTTCTGGCAGGAGTGTATTCACCTTATACACAAATTTATCCAGTTCAATCTGTTCGTTGGTTTCAAAATGGAAATAAAATTGCTTTGCATGAACTCCAGTATCTGTTCTGCCACATCCAATGCAATTAAATTCAGTATCCCTAAGAATCACATTAAAAGCTTTCTCTGTAACGGATTGAATAGTTATCGCATTTGGTTGTTTTTGCCAACCATGATAATGCTTTCCTTTGTAACTTATTTCAGCAAATAGACGCATGTAAACTTATGAAATGAGTTTTTCATTAACGAGGCGAATAGCTTTTTGAAATGTTTCTTGTTTAGACAAAAATGAATTATCAATTTCAATAGCATCTTCAGCTTTAACCAAAGGGCTTTCTTTTCGATTAGAATCGTTAAAATCTCTTGACTTTACGTTTTCAATAACATCTTCCAGCGAAACCTCATGCCCACCTTCCAAATATTCTTTATATCTTCTAGCAGCTCTGATATCGAGGTTGGCAGTTATCCACAATTTTAACTCTGCATCCGGAAAAACTACTGTTCCAATATCCCTTCCGTCCATCACAACACACTTATTCTTTCCCAAATTTTGTTGAAACTCAACTAGTTTTTCTCGAACTTCTTTAATTTTACTTATAGCGCTTACAAAATTCGATACGCGCATTTCTCTGATTTCATCTTCTACCCTTAATCCGTTCAAGAATGTATCTGAATTACCGCTAGTCCGGTTATAATTGAATGATATATTAATTCTTCCCAAAGATTCAATTACATCTTCTTTCTTTATATCGGCATCGTTATTTATTATTCCATTATTTAAACAATAAAGCGTAACGGCTCTATACATAGCTCCAGAATCAATATAAACATATGATAATTCCTTTGCTAAAAACTTTGCCAAGGTACTTTTACCACAGGCAGAATGACCATCTAAGGCTATGACTATCTTCTTCATGTTTTTTATCAAAAAAAAGCCGTTTACTTCGATATTATTCGCAGTAAACGGCTTTTCAGTAAATCTTTACAAAAGACTAAAGCTCTTCTACTTCAATCATTTTAAATGGAAGATCTATAATTGCTTGGTAATCCTCACCAGCTTCTAACATATCTTCATCATCTTCTTCATAATACCAGTTAACTTTAACCTCAGTACCAGACAAAGTTTCCAATTTTTTGAAAACATCTAAGATACACTTTGAAGAACTTGTATTAAAATACTCTAATTGGACATTTACTTCTGTAATATCTTTTGGCGCTCCTCCGTATGCTCCAATCCAATCAATAACTGGCTTATAAAATTCTATTGAATTTTCTGGTATAGAACGACCTTTTATTAAAAGTTTACCTACACCTTCAAACTCTACGGTTGGTGTTTTTGCTGATCCTTCAATTGTTAAATTATCCATTTCTAATTTATTTTTGTACTATTTTTACTATTAATGTGAAAAACGAATATTCTTCGTCTATTTTGATAAAATCATATACTAATTTCTGACCTGATTTTTTTGCTATATCAATAAAACCTAATCCTCCTCCGCCTTTAGAACTCATCTCTCCATTGTTAAGGGTAGATTTATAATAGGCTTTCAATTCTTCTCTTTCCAAAGTATTTATATGATCTATTCTTCCTTTTAACTTCTCAATGTTTTCATTAGCTATAAAATTACCCGTAATAATATTGTAATGCTCCTCATGACGACTAATCATGAAAATTGCGGACTTCTTTTTTGAAATTTCTTCTTTAGTTCCTTTAACTTCAAAATCATCAATATGATGATATAAGTTTTGAAGACACTCTACTAAGACATTAAAAACCTTTTTCCTGGTTTTGGGAGCTTCATTCAAATCTTCCATCTTGTTCTCCATAATTTGAAGAACTGATGTCAAAAGTTCAGAAGTGATAGCCCCTTTGAACGACAGTAATATATCATTCTTTTCCATGTTATTATAAAGACCAAAAACGTCGATCATGTTTATTAGTTATACTAATGTGAGAACAAATATAACAATTTGTTCTGTTTCGCCAATACTTTTAAAGAATCTCTTAAATTTAATAATCAAAGACAATTAAGTCACTATAGTTCGATTGAGAAAACTTTTTCTTCAATAGATATAATCGCTTCACTATCAAAGCGATTGGTTAAGATTCCATCACTTGAAGCCTGTTGTTTTTATCGTTCAATTCTGAAAAACCTCTTGCTATCCATTTGTAGGAATAATGCTTATACAATTCTTCTATCTACATTTTTCATTAGTGAGAAGATAATAAATTGAAAATAAAAATTTCAACTTTACATTCATAAAGAGATATATTTGCCCCTTAAACGTTGTGCAATGGAATGGTTTGAAACCTGGTTTGATTCAGAATATTATCATAAACTTTATAAAAATAGGGATGATAAAGAAGCAGAACAATTTATCAATAATTTAATTGACAATCTTCAACTTAATTTGGAGACAAATATTCTAGATTTAGCTTGCGGAAAAGGGAGGCACTCCATATTTTTAAATAAAAAAGGGTTTAATACTATGGGGGTTGACCTATCTCCAAATAGTATTTCTTGGGCAAATAAATTCAATAATGACAACCTTCGATTTGAAGTAAGAGATATGCGCGAATCGTTTTGCGAAAGTGAATTTGATGCGATTTTCAACTTATTCACCAGCTTTGGATATTTCGAATCTAAAACCGAAAACTTAAAAGTTCTTATAGCGATTGAGACCATGTTAAAAGATAACGGAGTGTTTGTTATCGACTTTATGAATGCAAATAAAGTTATTCGTAATCTTGTTAAAGAAGAAACACAATCTATCGACAGCATAAATTTCCGATTGAAACGTTCTTATAAAAATGGAAATCTTATAAAAACCATTAATTTTACAGATAAGGAAAATGATTTTCATTTTACCGAAAAAGTACAGGCGTTATATCTAGAAGATTTTCAATCTCTAATTTCTCAAACAAATTTGAAAATAGATTCTATATTTGGTGATTATAATTTAAATCCATTTAACAAAGAGATTTCTGATAGATTGATTATTGTAGGGAGAAAAGGATGAATACTTGGTTAGTAATAGGCGTTTTATTTGGCAGTGTTTCTATAGTCGGAATACTAACACTGATATTTGAGCGTTTTTTCTCTAAAATAAAACAATACGTAACAACAATAGGTGTTTCCTTTGTTTTAAGTCTAATCTGCATTCATATTTTACCCGAATTATTTGCAAATCCAAAGTTATCTTCAATTGACAATCCCAACTTAGGTGTATATTTATTGATTGGTTTTTTAATTCAAATTATTCTAGAGTTATTCTCTAGGGGAATCGAACATGGCCATGTGCACGGACATGAACACAATCATGAAGGAGGACTAGAGATTACAAACAAGGTTATTTACACACTTTTCTTTGGACTATGTGTACATGCATTTATCGAAGGAATACCTTTATTTATTCTTGAAGAGGCAAATCATCACGGTCATGGGCATGTAAATGCTTCTCAAGGATTCTCAGCTATTTTTTTCTGGGCAATAGTCTCACATAAGATTCCGGTTGCAATTGTTTTAATGCTTTTCTTTATATCAGCAAAAATAAAAAAATCTACCGCCTTAATTTTATTCTTCACTTTTGCTTTTATGACACCTCTTGGAGGTTTAGTAGGAACCTTTTTACAAGATCAAAACTGGTTTGATTCTTTAAGCGTTAACCTACTTGCAATTACTTCAGGAATGTTGCTACACATTACCACATTACTTATTTTTGAGGATTACCACCACAATACAGACAAGGTTAAAAACATACTTCTAATTATTGGAGGAATTCTTTTAGGTCTTATCATTTTTAGCTAGCATTTTTTTATATTTGTCTCAAATCAAATTTAGATTTATTAAAGAATTTAGAAATGGGAAGAGCGTTTGAGTTTAGAAAAGCAAGAAAGATGAAAAGGTGGTCTAAAATGGCCAAAACCTTTACTAAAATCGGAAAAGACATCGTAATCGCTGTTAAGGAAGGTGGATCTGACCCCGAAACAAACGCTAGACTAAGAGCAGTGATGCAAAATGCAAAGACTGCTAACATGCCAAAGGAAAATGTTGAAAGAGCAATAAAAAAAGCTACCGACAAAGACACTTCCGAGTATAAAGAAATATTATTTGAAGGTTACGGTCCTTACGGTATTGCGATTCTAATAGAAACAGCAACAGATAACAACAACCGAACAGTGGCGAGTATGAGGAATTATTTCACACATAACGGAGGTAACATGGGCACTTCAGGCTCTGTAGAATTCATGTTTGAAAAAAATTGCCACTTCAGCATTCCTAAAGGAGAACTCGATTTGGAAGAACTAGAATTTGAATTGATTGATTATGGTGCTGAAGACGTATTTGAAGATGATGAAAATATAATGATTTATGGTTCTTTCGAAAATTTTGGATCACTCCAGAAAGAACTTGAAAATAATAAATATGAAATTCTATCATCAGGATTTGAAAGAATACCAAACAACACCACCAAACTATCAGAAGAACAAGAAGCTGAAGTTGAAAAATTGTTAGAAAAATTTGAAGATGATGAAGACGTTCAAAGCGTTTATCACTCAATGGGCTAATTATTACAATCTGCCTTGTAAAGTTTCTACCATTACATAGTAAAATGGCTTCTTCAACATTTTAGCTTTAAGCCAACAATAAAAAGAGGAAGCTATCAAATCTTCTTGATCTATTGGCCAACGTTCTAAGGTCTCATTAACACGAGCATTAAATTCTTTTGAAGATACCCAATAAGGTTCATCTATACATACTCTGATAAACTTAAGAAATGTTCCTACTCTGCTATAAATAGGTAGTTTTAGCAATGTTGCATGCTGTTTCTCAAATGATTTAATTCGATTCATTGCGATTTCGACATTACCTCTTTCATACAAATTGAATATCTCACCTAAATTCTTACGCAAGATCCACTCTTTACCCATTTTTTTCTCTAGCCATTTGTCACTATTTTCTATCGAGTAAATAATCTTATTTGATTCTTTATATTTTTCAAGTTCAAAATAATAGACTCCCAAATTGATTTTCATATTCAATACATCTTGTATTGATAGGATATCTTCATTTACAGAAAGAGCTTCTTCAATAACGCGTATCGATTCTTCAACGTTACCTTCTATATTTTGAACAGTAGCGTATAGCAATAAATACCTAGGGTAAAATTTTCGAGAATAGGATTTAGCATACTTTGCTATATCCTTTTTAAATAACATCAAATACTCTAAAGACTCCTTAAATTTTTTATTTCGATACAAGATGTGTGCTATCATGTACAATATATTTAGTTTATAGAAATAATCTTTTTTCTTGAAACCAACACTGTTTTCAATTTGATTAAAGCTCTCTATGACCAAAGGTTCGAATTTGTAATATTCTTTTTTCGCGAGAACAGAACTTCTAACAATTGCTAATAAATTATGGATGATTTTGGGTCTTTCTAATGCCGCATTGTACAAATCATATTCATACATCACTTTCGTTACCTCTTTCTGTATTTCAATAGATTTACCTTGTATGCGATACTCGTCTAATTTAATTTGCAATATTGCGTTAGCGATATTTGCACGTTCGTCTTCGTCAGCCAAGCTTTTATTAGTCTTCCATTTTTCAATAATTTGATCAATTTTAGGAGCATAATCACTATTTGCATTTTCTATTTGAACATTCAAAATATTATCCAGTAAATCAAATTGCTCGTTGTTAATCGCTAATTGCTCACTCTTAATTAAATAGATCCAGCCTACTCTATCGTTATCATTTTCGAATAAAAACCTGGACAATGTGAGCAATCCCATTATTGAAGAAGCTGAAGTGGTATCCTCATCAATTCGTTTTACAATAATAAAATCTGTTAAATGCTTCAATAATCGTTTTCGAATAGAGTGATATGCATTCATGTTTAACTCATTATAGAGCCGTTTTACTATTTCTTTTGCTGGATAAGATTCCGTTTCACACAAAATTTCAAATAGCTCTAAATCCTTTCGATTCTTTCTACTTCTCTGACGGTTAATAAAAGATCTAAACTCTTTTTTATCATCGTTATTCAATAAATGAATAATATCTTTTACATTATCTACGTACATTCCTGTAAAGTACGTATTTTATCACATAGAACCCTATTTTATATTGATAAATAAAGCAAAAATATATTCAAAAAATACGGATATATAAAAAATGCTATTATTTATACCCATCCAACCCTAAATGGAGTAAATGTTTAAATTAATCAACTTCTGGCTTTCTAAACTTACAATATCCTTTTCGGGCCCATAACATATATCCCAATCCCAAAGTTATTTTTAACTCCTCGATAGACTGTGCAGGAATATCACTAAAATGTTTACCTCTTTGGTACTTTACATTTACAAAAACATTAAAGTATTTATTTGCAAAGAAGTTCATTCCAGCATGTACTGAAAATAAAGGATTAATTGAAGCTTCAAAGGATGACATAGCAACAACATCAATAAACAAAAGAGATTCAGAATTTAATCGACTCAGAGAAACTCCTGGTTGAATCCCAACATATGGATCAAGATGATTATTTGTTGGAAAATGATACGAAAAACCAGCAAACAAAGAATGGTTTTGTTTAAATACATCCTGCCCCCCATATTCATTCACAAAATAAAATATCCCACCATTAACAGAAACATTTCCTTTTAGATAATAATCAACATCACCAGCAAAGTACATATTAGTAGCACTTCGAGTCAACGGCGCTCCAAAGGCAAGATTACCTTGAAACCTTAATAAACCATAGTCCACATATCTTTTCTCAAATTGCGCATTCGAACAAAATGAAACCACACAAAACAATAAAATCAATGCACTCTTCATATTTCCTATTTAGTAAAATCCGCAATTCTCATATTTATACTAAGCGTCAATAATAAATGTCCCTCCAAGACTTTACTAACCTCTTCATTTACAACAAGGTAGTTTTCTTGTCCATTGTCATCATGAGCGACTTCCTCTCCATGGTGGTTTAATACATTTACATGTAATTCATTTCCGATATGAGACATATACTGCCCTGAAAAAGATAGATCCACTTTATCAGAAACATAGAAATTTGCACCCAATCCCATCTGAACTGCAGTTGACCATCTTTTTACTGAATTTTGTGCTACTGAAAATGTTATAGGATCAACATACATATTAGAAGAGACTTTGGCATAATCAAAACAATGACCTCCAATAATATAAGGAGTGAAACTACCTTTTTTTACTTCTGCATTAAATGGATAAAACATAACTGACCAGCCAATATGCGCAGTTTCTCTTTGTCCTAATCCAGATATATCTGTTTTGATATAATCTAAATACCATTCCGTATTTAAGTGTTTTGAAGGTCTTACTCGGAATTGACCTCCAAAACCTAACCCAGGGTAAGCTTGATGATCAAAAAGACTAACGGTACTTCTCATCCCTAATTGAAATTGACCTACTTCTGCTGGCTTATCTTTTTTAATCTTCTCAGCCTCTTGACCAATAGCAAATAGGGACAACAACACCGAACAAGCAATTAGAATTACCTTTTTCATACTTAAATGATTTAAGTTGTAAATTTAATGGAATCAGACTATAAACGCTTATTCCTACATTGTTATTTCACTCGTATCCCTCTAGACAACAAATTATTAACAAGGTTTAACATTCATCAATATGTATTTTGCATATATTGGATGCATGAAGTATATAACTAAAGTTGCTATATTTTTGCTCTACTCTTTGGAGATTTTGATCCTGTTTTTAAGCACATATTTAACAATTGCACTTATAGGAGCATCCTTACCAATTAATACGGACTATAATCCTGAAAATGGGGAAATTGAAATATTCGTCACTTCTAATGGTATTCATACAGATGTGTGTCTTCCGGTTGAAACTACTTTAATTAATTGGACTGAGTTTATTGATACTAAAACCTTCAGAGGAATCAAACAAAGTCCTGAATTTATATCCATTGGATGGGGTGACAAAGGCTTTTTTCTAGACACTCCAAATTGGAGTGACCTCAAAGCTTCGACAGCTCTCAATGCTGCTTTTCTGCCAAGTTCAACCGCAATGCATGTGACTTATCTCCTAAGAAAACCTACAGAAAGCAAAAGCATTAAAAGATGCAAAATTACAAAAGAAAAATACACTGAATTAATTGAATTTATTAAGCAATCATTTGTAATATACCCAGATATGACACCACAATTAATCCCTAATGTTGGGTACAATTCTAAGGACAATTTTTATGAAGCTAAAGGGAGCTACTACCTATTCAGGACTTGCAATACTTGGACAAACGATGCTTTAACAATTGCGGGTGTTCGAACCTCAGCTTTAGCTCTTTCTGAACATGGAATTTTAAGGCATTTGTAACTAAAACATGTAATAGTTATAATTATTTTCTCACAAGTTTATAACTCTTGCGTTTATCTCCGGTCTTTACTAAAAAAGTATAAACGCCTCTTGCTAAGTGACCAAGGTCAATCATTTCTGACAAATAATTATCTGCTTTTTCGACTAACCTACCCTCAATGTCATAAATTTCATACGTAAACTCACTTCCAATTTCAACGTTCAAAATATTTACAACAGGATTAGGATAAACTTTCCAATCGCTGTAAAATTGACTTTCTACCGAGGTAGTATTGATCGTATCCAAATATTTGATTTCAGTTAATGCACCCGAACTTTCTACAGCTTTAAATACTGGCGCCCCACTCCCTGGCTCAAACCATTCGTAAATATTTTCTATCGGTCTATCGATGTTGGTTCCAAACCCAAATTGGTCAACGTATAAGGTATCCCTTTGATATAAAGTAGTCCTAACTCTAATTGTATTTGAATAAGTAGCATAAGGAGTTGTAATATTACCCCAACCATCAACCTCAACTTTCCGCCTAATCCATTGCCCATATGTCCCCAAAGTTGGAATAGCTAAAATGTAATATGCAGATGTCGAATCGGTGGTCCCAAATGTCATAGACAATGGATAAACTTGATCTATTGTATCGTATTTAACAGATGCTGGAAGCCCATTTATATTAGCTCCAAAACCTACTTTTTGTAGAGAATTTGAATTCACCTTAAAATAATCATACACGTTCGAAATTGTAATTTGTCCAAAGGCATCTACTGCTTGGCCTACTAACGCATAGTCTGCCTTATGTTCAGGATATTGCCCGATATTATTAAAATACAATTGATATATAAATGGAGTTGAAGTAACGTTAACGGCATTTAATGTATCTTGATTTAAAACCGTAAGTGCAGAATTATCCCAAGAATAATTTGCTCCTGTCAAAGACACATCTACCAATAAAAAATCTGGACTTGAACTATAAAAATACATCTCACCACTTTGCAGCATATCTGTATCTGCAATAGTTATTTGTGCCGTATAAAAAAAAGGAAAAAGAAAAACTAGAGATAATATTCTATACATACTTGATCTTTATTATTAAAAATCCTTCCAAATATAAGGATTCATTCGTAATTCATTTTGTAGCTTTGGATAATAAATTAAATTTTAAGGAGTTTTAATAGCTTTAATCATGATCAGATTTTTATTAATAAGCGGATTTATTTGCTTTTCAACAGCTTTTAGCTTTGGGCAAAAGGACACAACTAAAAACACGTTAATTCAATTTAGCGGAGTAGTTGTTTCTGGTGACAGTCTTGAGGCTGTTCCTTTTTGTCACATTATTGACAAGTCGGTTAGAAGAGGCACTACGTCTGATTATTTTGGATATTTTTCGTTTGTTGCAAATAAGGGAGATACAATTATTTTCTCTTCTGTAGGATATAAAAAAGCCAACTTTATTATTCCAGACACACTCAAAACCAGTAAATATTCCTTAATTCAAGTAATGTATAAGGATACTATACTACTGAAAACTGCACATATATATCCATGGCCTTCTAAGGAGCAATTTGCCGAAGTATTTGTAAATGCAGATATACCAAATGACGATTATAAAAGAGCCAAAGCTAACTTGGAAAGAGCATCTTTAAAGGAAAGAGCAGATGCTACTCCTATGGATGGTGCTATGAATTATAAATGGCAAATGCAACAGTACCAAAGTAAGCTATACTATGCTGGACAAGCTCCTCCTATCAATTTGCTCAACCCAATTGCTTGGTCTAAATTCATAAAAGCTTGGAAAGATGGCGACTTTAAGCGAAAAGACTAGCCAATCAGATACATGAAAATTTCCTTATCCATTTTTATTTTCCTGCTGATTTCTGCTTTTCAAATTAGTGCGCAAACCACCGCTACAATAAAGGGAACGCTTTACAATCAATTCGAAGAACCTGTAGTGGATGCGAACATTGTTCTGACAGGAACATCAAGAGGTACAGTAACCGACCAAAATGGTAAATTCAGTATTAAAGTTCCTGCGAATGAAAAAATTACCATAAAATATAGCAGTGCTCAATACTGGAACAAGAAATCATCATATACTTTGTTTGCAAATGAGACGAAAGAGGTTAGAGTTACGCTGAATTCAAGAACTTTTTCAGAACATATAGTAACGTTCAAAGACCCCGGAACTGGAGCCATCGGATATTTCAAGCCAATCCCCCCTTCAGAAATAACTGGAATCGGTGAAAATATAGAACAAACATTAAAATTTGGAAATTTTGGAGTTTCGCAAAACAATGAACTTTCTGCTGGATATAATGTTCGTGGAGGAAATTTCAATGAAAATCTAATATACGTCAACGATATTGAAGTCTACCGGCCTTTTTTAGCGCGTTCCGGACAACAAGAAGGATTGAGCTTCATTAATCCCTACATGGTAAGTGATATCCTTTTTTCTGCAGGTGGGTTTGATGCCAAATATGGAGATAAACTTTCTTCAGTTTTGGACATCACTTATTCTGAAGCCACTACTCCAAATGAATTTAAAGGTACTTTTACTTCTAGTTTACTAGGAGCTGCTGCCCATGTTGAACAAAACGTTTCTTCTCGATTTAACTATATTACTGGGATTCGATACAGAACTAACTCCTACCTATTAGGAGCATTAGACACGAAAGGAGAATACAAGCCTATATTTGTGGATTACCAGGGTATGTTCAACTTCCTGTTAACAGAAAAGACAAAGCTTTCCATCTTTGGAACCTATTCTAAAAACAAATTTAGAGTTGTTCCAGAAAGTAGAGAAACAAATTTCGGAAGTATCAATGAAGCGCTACGATTTACTGTTTTTTACGAGGGGCAAGAAATTACGCAGTTTGAAACCTATATGGCGGCAGCTTCTTTAACGCACAAACCAAATGACTTGCTCACTTTAAAGTTTATTTCCTCTATTTACCAAACGCATGAAACAGAAAGCTTTGATTTATTGGGTGAGTATAAGTTAGACGAACTAGAAAGAGATTTAGGTAGTGATGATCTGGGAGAAGTTGCTTTTAATAGAGGAGTTGGTGCATTTTTAAATCATGCACGAAATGAATTAAACGCAACTGTAGCTAATATTTATCATAAAGGAACTCTTAAAGCAGGAAAACATAAATTTCAATGGGGAGCAAAGTACCAACATGAAATAATAAATGATAAAATTAGTGAATGGAATCAGATTGATTCTTCTCGTTTTAACATACCGCATCCACAAGATTCTGTCGGCTACGTTGATCCAACAGCACAGCCATACCAATACCTTACATTAAGTAATGTTGTTAAGTCCAAAAACCACTTACAATCCAATCGCCTTTCAGGATACATTCAAGATATGTATCGGATATCAATTCCAAAAACTATTTACTTCGAAGATTCAGTAAGGTTAAAAGACAGCGTATATAGTATAAAAGACACCATTGAAACAAATAGTTATTTCAGTATGACAGGCGGCTTAAGAGCAAATTACTGGGACTACAATAGCCAATTAGTAGTATCACCAAGAATTAGCTTCAATTTTCGCCCTGCCTGGTTTTATGTTCGTGAAGATGAAATTTATAGACGAAATGTAAGCTTTCGTTTTGCCACCGGGTTTTATTATCAACCTCCTTTTTATAGAGAGACTAGAAATCTTCAAGGATTAATCAACCCTGAAATAAGAGCGCAGAAATCCATACACTTTGTTTTGGGAAGTGATTATACCTTTTTTATGTGGAAAAGACCATTTAAATTAGGTGCGGAAACATATTACAAACATTTAACCGACATTATTCCTTATGAAATTGATAACGTTAGAATTCGTTATTATGGAGAAAACAACGCTAAAGGATATGCTACCGGCATTGACTTAAAAATTAATGGTGAATTTGTCAAAGGAATTGAGTCCTACGCTTCCTTATCCTACATGAAAACACAGGAGGATATTTTGGATGATTATTTTTATGATTATTATAATTCTGATGGAGAAGAAATAGTTACAGGATACACTGCTAATGATGTTGCAACCGATAGTATTCGAACAGAACCTGGATATATCCCAAGACCTTCAGACCAGCGGGTATCTTTTGCGCTATTTTTTCAAGACAGAATGCCAGAAGAATGGAATACTGAAAAAGTAAAATGGAGCACTTTAAAAGTTAATTTAACTGTTGTATTCGGCACAGCCCTGCCTTACGGACCTCCGGGTCAAGACAGATACAAAGACACCTTGCGATCATCTCTTTACAAAAGAGTTGACATTGGGTTTAGCAAAGAACTTCTGACAGACAAAACAAAATACAAAGATGGCTCTTTATGGAAAAAAATTGATAAAATGTGGCTCTCATTTGAGGTATTCAACTTACTGGACATCTCTAATACAATCAACTATTCTTGGGTAAAAGATGTATCTGGAAGACAATATGCTATTCCAAGTTTTCTGACTTCTAGAAGGCTCAATCTAAAATTAGTTGCGCAATTTTAACGCACCAACAAAATAGACTCATACTGAGCACTTCGGCAAGCTCAGTAGAGTCCGCAGTCGAAAAATGAAAACATTTAAATATGGAAGGCCATTTTATTTTATTCCTTACCTTTAAGGCCTAATCATATTGTTTACGGAAGAATAACATGGAGAATGTAAAAACATTAATTCTATCTGCTATACAGGTAGAGCAAAAAATTCAAAGAATTGCACATCAAATTTTAGAAAAAAATTACGATGAAAAGGAAATTGTTTTAATCGGAATAGCTAACCGTGGCTATTTACTCGCTAAAAAAATAAATGCTACTCTTCAAAATATTACCAAAATAAAAGTAACATTACACAAATTAAAACTGCACAAAGATAAACCGCTTGACAACGATGTAGATTTCTCTACAGATTTGGATTACTTGAATAATAAATCAATTATTCTTATTGATGATGTATTGAATTCTGGCAGAACACTAATTTATGCTACACGTTATATTTTAGAGTCAGATATAAAATACCTTACTACGGTTGTATTGGTAGACAGAAAACATAGAAAATTCCCAATCAAGGCTAATTTTGTGGGACTTACACTATCCACCACACTGCAAGAACATATATCTGTCGACTTTAAGGACAGTGGGATAAAAGTATTTTTGGATTAAATAGACCTTCTAAACCTAATTTACGGAAAATTTAACACTCTTTAACAAGCAAAACTGCCTTGAAAATAAGATTATTTCTGAACTTTACAGCTCGATAAAAAACCTACTTTTACAGACGTTTAAAATAAAATAATAATTAATGGAAAATAATGATATCGCACCGTCGAATCCAACATCTATAGAGCCAAACGCAACTTCTGTTAAAACAGATATACAAGCGTTAAACGAATTGATACAAAAAGAAAGTGCTTTTCTTGACTTAATAACTTCAGAAATGAAAAAGGTAATCGTTGGGCAACCCCATATGATTGAAAGCCTTTTGATTGCTTTATTAGCGAATGGACACATTCTGTTAGAAGGGGTGCCAGGCTTAGCAAAAACATTAGCGATTACAACATTAGCCAAAACGATTAACGCTGACTTTAGTCGTATCCAATTTACACCTGATTTATTACCCGCAGATTTATTAGGTACAATGGTATATAACCACAATAAGGAGGAGTTCATTTCTAAAAAAGGTCCAATTTTCGCAAACTTTATTTTAGCAGATGAAATTAACAGAGCTCCTGCTAAAGTTCAAAGTGCACTATTGGAAGCCATGCAAGAGCGACAAGTTACCATTGGTGATACCACCTTTAAACTAGATGAGCCATTCCTAGTAATGGCGACACAAAACCCGATTGAACAAGAAGGTACTTATCCGCTTCCAGAAGCTCAGGTCGATCGTTTTATGTTGAAAGTTGTATTAGATTACCCAAAGAAGGAGGAAGAACAAATGATTATTAGAAGCACCGTTTCAAAAGAAGGTTTCCCAACTCCAAACGTAGTTATCGATACTAAAGCAATTATAAAAGCTCGTGAAATTGTAAAACAGGTTTACATGGACGAGAAAATTGAAAAGTACATTGTCGATATAGTTTACGCAACGCGTACTCCCAAAAATTACAACCTTGATGATTTAGAAGCACTTATTGAATTTGGAGGATCTCCAAGAGCGAGTATTGCCTTGGCAATGGCTTCAAAAGCATATGCTTTTATTAATAAAAGAGGATATGTAATTCCTGAAGATGTAAGGAGAGTTTGCCATGATGTACTCAGACACAGAATTGGATTAAGTTATGAAGCGGAAGCGGAAAACGTTAATACAGAAACAATTATTAATACTATTTTAAACAAGGTTGAAGTTCCGTAAGATACATTAGATCGCTTCGCTTTTAGACTTTAGACACAAGACTGGTGAATAACCAAATCTAGTGTCTAGCGTCTATCTCTCTAGCATCTATTCGAACAAAGCGAGTTAAATGGACACAAAAGAACTTTTAAAAAAAGTACGTAAAATTGAGATTAAGACAAAAGGGCTTTCTTCTCAAGTCTTCTCTGGTGAGTATCACTCAGCATTTAAGGGAAGAGGCATGGCTTTTTCTGAAGTTCGAGAATATATGCCTGGTGACGAAATTCGAACGATAGATTGGAATGTAACTGCTCGTTTTAACCGCCCGTACGTCAAAGTATTTGAAGAGGAAAGAGAACTAACTGTAATGTTAATTGTTGATATTTCTGCCTCGGAGTCTTTTGGGACAAAAGAAATGCTGAAGCGTGAAATAATTGCCGAACTATGCGCTGTATTAGCTTTTTCTGCAACTCAGAATAATGATAAAATTGGGTTAACACTTTTTACTGACCAAATAGAATTATATGTTCCTCCGAAAAAAGGAAAGAAGCATATTTTAAGAATCATTAGAGAGTTAATTGAATTTCAACCAACTGGAAAAAAGACAGATATAAAAAAGGCACTTCGTTATTTTACCAATATGGTAAAAAAGAGAAGTATTGCATTTATTGTTTCTGATTTTATGGATGATAATTTTGAAGACGCTTTGAAAGTAGCCAACAAAAAGCATGATATCGTTGCGTTAAAAATTGAAGATGCTATTGAAAATGAAATCCCAAATGTTGGTTTAATTCAATTGAAAGATAATGAAACAGGGCAAACCAAATGGATTAACACTTCCAGTAAAAAGACAAGAACAAAATACAAAGCAAACGCAATCAAACGAAACAGAGAACTAAAAGAAACTTTCAGGAAAGCAGGTGTTGATTACACGACGATAGCTACAAATCGCCCTTACATTATACCCTTAATGAATTTGTTTAAACAAAGATGAAGCACTTTCTAAACATATTATTTTTGTTTATTGTTGGTTTTGGATTCGCCCAAAATCAAACCAACTTTAGCTTAGTAGCAAGTAAGAATAAGCTCCTAATTGGTGAGCCTGTACAAGTAAGTTTGTTATTTCAATATTCTGCAGATATTGATCAAAGTAAAATTGGATTCCCAGTAATTTCTGATTCGACAGTTTTGGGAGAAGCAGTTGAAATATGGGATATTAGACCACCTAAACAGCGGTCTTCTGAAGACAACATAGGCGATGTACAAATTTACTTCGAACAAGATTTTACAATTACGAGTTTCGATAGCGGAATGGTAGAAATTGGACCAATAAGCGCATTAGTTGGCGATGATTCAATTCAGTCGAATGTTGTTTCCATTCTATTTCTTCCTGTTGCTATAGATACTACTCTTGATTTTAAAGACATAAAAGCACTTGTTGAAGACCCTCTTACCCGTTGGGAAAGGTTCAAAATGTGGTTTGGAAGTAATTGGCCATGGGTAACTGCAATAATTGTAGCCATTCTTGCAACAATTATAATTAATCGAATAAGGAAAAGAAAACCAGAAAAGGTAGTTTATGTGCCTCAAATTCCTTTGCCGATAACACTTCTCGAACAACTTGAATCGATTGAACAAGAAGAACTCTGGCAGAACAATAAGAACAAATTGTATTATTCAAAACTGACTGACATTATCTGGCAATATATTGAATACCGTTACGGGGTGCCTACGTTCGAAAAAACAAGTAATGAAATTCTTTCTAAATTAAAGTTAAAAGCAATTTCAGAAGATCATCACATCTTAATTAGCAAGCTATTCAGTCTGGCAGATATGGTGAAATTTGCAAAGACACTCCCGTCTCCACAAGAGAATGAAGAAGCAATAATTATTGTCCGTAAAACAATTCAAGAAACGCGCAATGACTTGAAAAAAACTCCTAAAAAAGAGCAAAATTAAATTGGGGATTTTCGATACATATCAATTTGCGAATTCAGAAATCTTATGGGGATTATTGGCACTTCCTTTTATTATATTTTGGTATATTATTACGCAAAAAAATAAAGCAGCTACTCTAGCTACTTCAAGCTACAAACAAATAAGCGACATTAGTAGTGGGTTTTTACCCAATCTACATCATCTATTTTTTGGCACAAAAACAATTGCAATTGGTCTTTTTATTATCGCTTTAGCTAGACCGCAAATAAATGCAAATTCTGATTCTTACATAGAACAGTTTAGTGAAGGAATAGACATAATTGTAGCAATGGATGCTTCAGGGAGTATGTTGGCTACTGACTTTAAACCCGACAGATTTGAAGCTTCTAAAAGTGTGGCGAAAGATTTTATTGCCAAAAGAAAAAATGATAGAATTGGACTAGTAGTTTTTCAAGCTGAAAGCTATACGCAATGTCCCCTTACTAGTGATAATCGAATTGTTCTAGAGTTATTAGATGAAATGCAAAGAGATGTTGTTCCTGATGGAACTGCCGTGGGGATGGGACTCGCAACAGCTGTAAATCGACTAAGAGAAAGCACCGCTCCAAGTAGAGTAATTATTCTGTTAACAGATGGAGTAAATCGAAATGGAAAAATTCATCCTTTAACTGCTGCAGAAATGGCAAAAGAATTTGGAATCCGAGTTTACACCGTTGGTGTTGGAACTAACGGAAAAGCTAGAATGCCAGTTGGAATTAATCCAATTAACAATAAATATGTTTACGATATGGTAGATGTAGAAATCGATGAAAAAACTCTGACTGAGATCTCATCTATGACAGGAGGTAAATATTTTCGCGCTACAGATAACGATAAGTTAAAAGCAATTTACGATGAAATAGATTTATTAGAAACGGAAAAAATTAAATCAATCGAGTACGAAGTGGACTTGCCTGAAAAAAATCTGAATTTTTTACTCTTAGGTTTGGCTCTCCTATTATTGGAATTTCTTACTAAATCAACTATTTTAAAAGGTATTTCTTGAGCCAACCATATAAATATCGTTACAATACAACTACTGCACTGATTATAATTGCAATAGTCGAAATTCTCTTTTGGAGCATTGGATATGCTACGTATTATTATGTTACAGAAGAAGTGCCCGAATTTCGACTTGAAAATGAATGGGCTCTCTATCTCTTTAGCTTAATTCCGTTTATGCTCCTTCTATTTTTTCGGGTAATATCTTGGAAAAATAAAGCTATAAAGAGATATGCAGATAAGCAGCTTCTACCATCTATATTTAGCGGATACTCCACCGGCAAGTCATTAATTAAATTTATACTGTTCCGCTTGGGTGTTTCTTTTTTAATAATCGCTATGGCAAACCCACAATACGGTAAAAATGAAAAAAATGTAGAAAGTAAAGGCATTGATATTATGCTTGCGATTGACGTCAGTAACTCTATGTTAGCGGAGGATCTATCTGCTGGATATAGCCGATTAAAAATCTCCAAACTTTCGATTGAAAAGTTAATAGACAAACTGCATGGTGATCATATTGGGATTGTTGTTTTTGCTGGAAGTGCTTATAAACATCTACCCATAACACCTGACTACCAAGTTGCTAAAACATTTATGCAGAATGTTACCACAAGAATGATGTCGGCGCAAGGCACCGACATCGGATTAGCCATAGACGAGTGCATGACATCTTTCAATTTTGAAAATGGAGCTAATAAAACAATTGTTGTATTCTCAGATGGAGAAGACCATGAAGAGCAAGGTATGATTGCTGCAGAAAAGGCAAGCGAATTAGGAGTTGTGGTTCATACAATTGGAATGGGAACAACAAAAGGTGTCCCTATTCCAATTTATAAGAGAGGGAAAAAAGCAGGCAACAAAAAAGATGAAAACGAGAATACTGTTTTAACAAAATTAAATGAAGAGAATTTAATCAACATAGCCAATGCTGGCCAAGGTTCTTACACAAGAGCAAATGGTATGAGTATTGGTTTAGAAGGGTTAATTAACCAAATAAATACGATAGAAAAATCTACTTTAAGTAGCGAGAAATACGCTGGATATGAAGATCAATTTCAACCTTTTCTAGCAATAGGTTTATTACTTCTATTAATAGAGCTTTTCATGAATGAAAAGAGAACTAAAATGATAGATAAAATTAAATTATTCGAAGAAATATGATATCGAATCTTAAATATATTACAATATTCATTTGTCTCTTCATGGCGTTTTCAAATAGTATTGGGCAAACCAATGAAAAGCTAGACCTAAACCGAGGTGTTGATGCTTACAATAATGGAGACTACGGTACTGCTCAAGATAAATTTGAAAAAGCTTTCGAGGCAAACAATCAATACAACGGAGCCTTATATAATGCAGCTAACTCTGCCTATAGAAATGGAGATTTTGAAAAAGCAACCGAATACTATGAGCAATATGCTGCAACACTAGAAAGCAAAAAAGATAAAGCTAAAGCATACCATAATTTAGGCAATGTTTTTCTTAAGAGGTTTTCTGGGAGTTCACAAAATCAAAATCCTGAAGAGCAAAAGAAAAGTTCCGACTATTTGAAAAATAGCATTGAAGCCTATAAAAATTCACTTCGAAACAATCCTAACGATGAAGACACACGCTATAACTTATCATATGCTTTGAGTAAATTGAAACAACAGCAGCAACAGGAAAATAAAGATCAAAAAGAAGGTAAAGACGAAGACGAAAAGAAAGACGAGGATAAAAAGGAAGAAAACAAGGACAAGGAAGAGAACGAGGACAATAAAGACGGAGATAAATCGGAAGATAAAAAAGAAGGAGATAAGGATAAAAAAGAAGAGGAAGGAGACAAAGAGGATAAGAAAAATGAGGACAAAGACAAAGAAGGAGATAAACCAAAACCTGGAGATAAAGACAAAGGGAAAGAAAAAGAAGTAGAAGGAAAAATGTCCAAAGGACAAATTAAAAAAGATTTAGACGCTGTAAACGAGGACGAAAAGAATATTTTGCTTAAAATCGCAAAACAAAAAGGAAAAAAGAAAGGAGACAATAACACCAAAGACTGGTAGTTAACTGACCATGAAGATCAATTTTAAAATACTGTTATTATTTTTTACAGCAAACATCTTCATTGTTACGCAAGGAGGTGCGCAAAAATTTACGACCAGTATTAATACATCGAACAAATCAGTTCAGGTTGGAGATGTTTTTAAATTAACCTATTCTATTTCATCGAAAGATAATTTTAGTATCACGGGAATTCAGCGACCTACTTATGAAGGGTTTTCATTTGTTCGTGAATCTAACGGAGAATCACACCAATATATAAATGGAAGAGCAACGCATTCTCATGAATATTCAATTGATTTAAAAGCAAATAAAAAAGGTACTTTCAAATTAACTCCAGCGACTTTTATTGCAGGTAACACAGAAACAAAAAGTTCTTACTTCACTGTGCAAGTAGGAGCTAGTGACCCAAAATTAAATGTGGAACCACCAAAAAACTCAAATCTTTTTACGAGAATTTCAGTAAGCAAGAAAGCGGCCTATAAAGGAGAAGTTGTTTTGGTAACTTATAAAATATACTCCCGGTATGGAAATATAGCATTAGATAATTATGATTACGCCATGATTGATGGTGTTTGGACAGAAGAAATTACCGCAGAAAAAAATGGTTGGCCAACTAAACAAGAATCCATAAATGGTGTAAGATACAACATATACACCTTAAAAAAGGAGATTGTATTTCCTCAAAAAACTGGAGAAATTATAATCCCCGCATTCGATATTACTGCGCGCGTAAACAGAAGTTTTTTCAATCAAGGCTCGGTTATAAATGTAAAAAGTAACACCCAAGTATTAACCGTAAAAGCACTTCCTACTAATGCTCCAATAAGCTTCGAATCTCAGGTAGGAAAGGACTACAAATTTGAAGTTAGCTACTCTACTACTGAGCTAAAAACAAATGAGGCAATTGATTTAAAAATTAAAATTTCTGGAAAAGGAAGTTTGAAACAATTGAATGCACCAGAACTTAACTTCCCAACAGACTTTGAAGTTTTTGATCCCGAAACAAAAAACAATGTCAAAATCAGTTCCTCAGGATTAAGTGGAAGTAAAGAATTTACCTACCTAATTATTCCAAGGCACCATGGTGTTTTTGATATCGACGCAATTGAATTCAGTTACTTTAATACTGCCACAGAAAAGTATAAAACACTTACTTCTGAAGCTGTAAAAATTAATGTTTTAAAAGGGGAAGGCAAAGACTTAACCAATACCTCGTCCGAAAATAAAAAAGATGTAGAGTTGTTAAGTAATGAAATTAGACATATAGAACACGAAACCGAATTAACTCCATTAAATGCGTTCTTTTTTGGTACAACTAATTATTATTTAGCGCTGGGGAGTCCCCTTCTTCTATTTATTCTTATCTTCTTTATTAAAAGAAAAACAGGAGAAGAAAAAAATGAAGCTGAACTGACTCATAAAAACGCATCAAAATCTGCTTTAGCCAGATTATCTAAGGCAGAAGAACATCTGAAAAATAATAATGATTCAGAATATTTCGAAGAACTCCACAATGCCATCGACGGATATTTATCACATAAGTTTAAAATTCCAGTTTCTGGATTGAATAAAAAAAGAATTGAAGAAGAACTAACTAAAATAAGTATTGATGTTACTACTATTACTGCCTTACTAAAAGTATTAAACGATTGCGAAATGACTCGCTTTGCTCCTCTTTCACATAGTGATGCTGAGACAACATTAACAACGACCAAAATGCTGATTAACAAAATTGAAAAACATGTTACGAAGTAGAATCATGTTCATTTTCTTGTTACTTGCATCGGTTTCCATCGAGGCTGAGATTTCCGATCCTACAGGTGTTTTTAATGATGGGAATAAGCAATATGAGGAGCATAATTATGAGGCCGCAATTAATTCCTATAAGGGGCTTTGCGAAGAGTTTTATTCTCCAGAGCTTTTCTTAAACCTTGGAAATTCTTATTACAAGGTAAATGACATTCCTAGTACCATTCTTTATTACGAAAAGGCATTAAAACTATCTCCGGGTAATTTGAACATTCTGCATAACTTAAAATTAGCGAACAAAAGAATATCGGATAAAAATAAGGTGAATGACTCCGTACGGTTGAACGATTGGTTTTTCACTTGGTTTAGTAATACACCTAATTACTGGGCATATAATTCCGTTTACCTTTTCATTATTGGCAGTCTATTATTGATTCTATATCTATTTTCTAAATCAAGAAAACTGAAAAAACTAACCTTCTATACTGCCGTTATCGCTTTGACATTAGGAATATTCTCTATCGTTTTTTCTGGCTTTCATAAAAGTAGATTAATGTCGCATGAAGAAGCTGTTATTTTTAAACCATCTATTGACTTGATGTCTGAACCAACTGAAAACTCAAGTGTTTCATTTGTATTGCATGAAGGAACGAAAGTCAAAATACTAGACGAGACTGAATTGTGGTATGAAATCCGTTTTAGCGATGGGAAAATTGGTTGGTTACAGCAAGAGTTTGTAGAAACAATCTAGATGACCAAAAAAGAAAAAGTAACATACATCATTGACGAATTGGAGAAACTATACCCAGAGACTCCCATTCCATTAGATCATACAGATGAATATACATTATTAATAGCCGTTTTACTCTCTGCTCAATGCACCGATGTGCGCGTAAACAAAGTTACTCCTGCCCTATTCAAAATGGCAAATAATCCATCCGATATGATTAAACATACAGTAGAAGAAATAAAACAGATTATAAGACCATGTGGTTTATCTCCCCGAAAATCAAAGGCTATATATGATTTATCACATATCCTTTTAGACAAGCATAATGGAATAGTGCCTCAGTCTTTTGAACATTTGGAAGAACTCCCTGGCGTTGGACATAAAACAGCGTCAGTTGTTATGAGTCAAGCATTTGGTGTTCCTGCATTTCCTGTGGACACACATATTCATAGATTAATGTATCGTTGGAATTTAACGAATGGAAAAAATGTAGATCAAACTGAGAAAGACGCTAAAAGACTGTTTCCTCGTGAAATTTGGAATAAACTTCACTTACAAATAATTTTTTACGGGAGGCAATATTCTCCGGCTAGAGGAGCATCAAAAGAGAAAGATTACATAACAGTTTCGGTGGGAAGAAAAAGTGAAATAGGCAAATTGAAATAACTTACGGAGCTTGGTAAGCAGGATTGGTTATAAAACTTGAATCATTAAGCGATAATAAAAATGCTTTTAAATCAATCCTATCCTGCGGGTTAAGTTGATTACCTCCTGACAATACATTTTTCATTAATGGGTCTACGGTTGCAGAATTTTGCAAGCCTACAGCATAATGATTAATTACATCATCTAATGTTGCAAACCTTCCATCATGCATATAGGGAGCAGTATAAGACAAGTTTCGAAGTGAGGGAGTCTTAAATTTACCATTATCAGCAGCATTGCCTGTTACTGCGCCTCGTCCCAAATCTGAAAATGTAGCATCCAATGCATTGTTATGATATATATTGTCTGTCCAAAGGGGGTTATTTATATCTCCATGACAGTGAAAGCAATCTCCTCCTGCTTCATCCATAAAAACATTATAACCAGCAAACTCAGAAGGAGTTAAAGAAATCTCACCTCGCATATATTGATCAAATCTCGAGTCACCTGAAATTATCGTTCTTTCAAATTGAGCAATTGCCATTGTAACCAAACTTGAATCTATGGTCTCCGTTCCAAAAGCAGTGTTAAACAAAGAAGTATATTCTTCATCCGCTTGCAATTTAGCAACAGCATTCGGCCAAGTTTCATGCATTTCGATGGGGTCTGTAACTGGAACATACGCTTGGGCTTCAACTCCATGAGCTCTGCCGTCCCAAAAATAAGTGTCTTCGTAATTCCATATCATATTAAATATTGGCATTGCATTTCGATTTCCTTGCAACAAATCTATTCCTGTACTAAACTGAAGACCATTATCAGTAAATCCGTTCGCTTGATTATGACAACTGGCGCAACTCTGTGTATTATCTCCAGATAGAATGGGGTCATAAAACAATTTTCTTCCCAACAATACACCTGCATCTGTCAGTGGATTATTTTCAGGAATATATGGATCAGGCAAAAGTTGTGCAAATTGTGATGGGATTTCTAGTTCGTAAGGATAATTTACCCCGACATATTGGCAAGACCCATCATCCCTATTTGCTTCCGAATCATAATTTAAGGCCGCAGCATCTGTGCATCCTTCATTTTTTTTACAAGAAGTAAGTGAAAGAGCAACTATAATTAAGAAATAGATAAATCTCATGACTTGTTGATTAAACAAGCGTAAAGTTAAATATAAAATAATTAGAATCTGTTAAAACAAAAAAGCACCTATAAATAGGTGCTTTTTTAAATATCTAAATGAGAATTTCTTACGAAGAAAAAACTCTCTTTTCTTTAATTCTAGCAGACTTACCTCTTCTTTCTCTAAGGTAAAAGATACGTGATCTACGAACAGCACCTTTCTTTACTATTTTAATTTCTTCCAAAAATGGAGAAGCAATTGGGAAAATTCTTTCAACGGCAGTATTACCTGACATTTTACGAATAGTAAATGTTTCGTTAACACCTTCACCTCTTCTTTGAAGCACTACTCCTTGAAAAGACTGCAATCTTTCTTTTTCTCCCTCTTTAATCTTATATGTAACGACCAATGTATCACCAGCACCAAACTTCGGCCAATCTTTCATTTCGTTAAGTTCGTTCTCTAATTCTTTAATAATATCCATTACTTATGTGTTTGTTCTTCCTCAATTTCGGGCTGCAATAGTACGAATAATTATTTATATTAACACCATATACACGATTATTTAATCTAATAAATCAGGTCTTCGTTTTTTTGTTCGTTCAATCGCTTGTTCCATTCTCCATTCTTCAATAGCTCTTTCATTTCCTGAGGAAAGTATCTCTGGCACTTTCTCTCCATTATAATCAGCTGGTCTAGTGTATATTGGAGGGGACAATAAATTGTCTTGAAACGAGTCTGTTAAGGCTGAAGTTTCATCATTTAACACCCCTGGAATCAAACGAATAATACTATCTGCAAGTACCGCTGCCCCTAATTCTCCTCCCGACAGAACATAATCCCCAATAGAAATCTCTCTCGTTATAAACATTTTCCTTACCCTTTCATCAACCCCTTTATAATGGCCACACAAGATAATTATATTCGTTATGGATGATAATTTATTACAAATCTGTTGGTTTAATTGTTCGCCATCAGGTGTCATATAAATTACCTCATCATAATCTCTTTTGCTTTTCAATTTGGAAATACAAGCATCAATTGGTTGAATAGTCATTACCATACCAGCACCACCACCAAAAGCATAATCATCTATTTTTTTATGCTTGTTCGTCGTGTAATCCCTTAAATCATGTACAACTACTTCAACTAATCCTTTGTTCTGGGCTCTTTTCAAAATTGAATCCGAAAATGGGCTCGTTAATAATGATGGAACAGCACTAATAATATCAATTCTCATACTACAAAGATATGCTATTAATTAATGATTTTTAAAATAAGAAAACTGAAAAATATTGATACACTGCCAAACTAATTACCTTATTAAGCTTACGTGCCCTCTAATTACATTTTCCTTATCATTACCGGCTTCTCTGTATGAAATTTTCCACACATAAACGTCCTGCTGTGCCAGCGAACCACGGAAGGACCCATCCCATTTCTCAAGATAATCAGTTGTCACAAACACTAAAGCTCCCCATCTATCAAAAATATGCAAAATGAAATCCTCAGGAGATGGACCATTTAGTACAGGAAAAAAATATTCATTATCACCATCTCCATTCGGAGAAAAGGCATTGGGAACATATATTGAAAAATCTGCTACCACGTTAACTTCTTGACAAATTGTGTCCTGGCAGCCTAAAGCGTTTTCCGCTACTAAACAAACAGGATATACACCGACACCATTATTTTCAAAATTGTAGGAAATTTCCATATCTGAGGAGTATAAAATGTCACTAAAAAACCATTCGTAATTTACTGCATTTGAACTTTCATTTGTAAATTGCACCAATCCATTATAAACAAGAACCTCTGACGGTGAATAAGAAAAACCTGCATTAGGACTTTGATCTGTACAAATTTGTGATGCAGCCGAAATAACAGAAACACAACCCATAGAATCTACTATCGTTAAAGAAACATCATAACAACCTTGTTCTGTAAAGGTATAATCAAATGGATTACAATTACTCAATTGAGTTCCATCCCCTAAATCCCATAAACAACTCTGATTATTTCCTCCAGTGGTACTGGAAAAATTCACCGTTAAAGGGACACACCCGGCTATAGTACTAAGAACAATACTTCCTGGCTGAGATCCGTTCACAATGATTATTATAACATCACTTCCACCGCATACTGAATTTAAACTATATGTAACTATGTGACTTCCTGAACCGGCAACCGAAGGATCGAATGTTCCTAAAACTGGATCTGTTATTCCCGCACCAGACCAAGTTCCTCCTGGAACATTTACCGTTAAGTTTACGGGCATATCATTCAAGCACATAGCTCCGACAACACCTATAATCGGGATATCATTAGACCATACCACTTGTTCTACGGAATCAGTCTGTGGACAAACTCCATTAGTGGAATAATAAACCATAAAAGAACCAACTCCAGAAACCGCTGGAGAAAATTGACCCGTTACACTATTTGTAATACCAGTTCCAGACCAAGAACCTCCACCACTTTGAACAGAAAGAGTAAAACTAGGATCATCTTCACAAACATCAGTCACGGCAGTAATTAAAACATTATCAGCTGGTATAACTTCAATTAAAACGGTATCAGCATCGCCGCAAACACCCGGAATAGTATAGATAATTTCATGAATTCCTGAAGAAGCAAGTGCAGGGTCGAAAATACCTAAAGCACTATTAGAAATACCTATTCCCGTCCAAACACCACCCGGATCAGCAGCAAATAATTGCACAGGCGAAATATTTTCGCATAAATTAACAACCGGACCAATAGTCGCATCAGCAAGAACAGACTGAGCAAAAACTTCAACAATAATCGAATCAAGACATGCTTGATTATCTAAAATATAAACGGAATATACACCTTCACATAGTAAACTAAAATTTCCGGAACCACTAAAATTTGTATTATCTAAACTGAATTGAAAAGGGCTAGAACCTCCACCAGTTATTACAGCAGCAATTTCTCCATCACACAGCCCACTGCACGAAACAGAATCTGTTAAAGTAGTAAGCGTTAATTGCAACGGCGCTGTTACAACGGTTTGAAAAGTTTCTACACAATTATTAGCATCTGTTACATCTACATTGTAAGTTCCACTTGGAATTCCTGATATATCCTGGGTTATTGAAGCTCCAATATCGTCCCATAAATAAGAGTAATTTGCGGTACCTCCAGTAACTGTCAGCGCAATACTTCCATCTGAGTTTCCAAAACACAAAGGACTTGCAAAAGTTGTTGACAAGGCAAGTTCCGGTGGTTCAACTAGTGAAAAGGTATCAGTAATAACACACCCTAAGTTATCGGTAATAGTAACCGTATGAAATCCCATACATAAATCATTGGAAAAACTAGTAGTACTAGCACTTCCGCTCCAACTGTATGTATACGGTATTGCACCTCCAACAGGCGTGATTGTAGCAGTGCCATCACATGACCCAAAACACAAAGGATCTGTATTAACATTACTAGAAGTCATACTTCCTGAAGAATTTATTACAACTGTTACTGTATCTTCACAACCAATAGATGAAGTAGCAATACCATAATAAGTTCCGGCACATAAGTTAGTCGCTACATCGGTAGTTTGTCCAGTGGTCAGCCAAGCAATATCATACCATTCGTATGTATATCCCGGGATGGAACCACTCGCTGTAATACTCGCAGTTCCAGTACAACCACAACCAGCATCAATTGATCCCGAAGTAACTACTATCGGAGGTATTGGCGCACAATAATTATTAAACTGCCCAATAAAATCAGCATTTGCAGTATTATTAGGCGCTCCCGGAGTTTGGTCATTCGCCCCACAAGCAGCAATATCTCCAGCACACCCTTCACTCCAATTAGCTTGCACAGCTGGATCACCTCCGTTAAAAAACCATACATCATCACTTCCAACTCCTGTAAAATAAATCAGTGGATTTAGATTCGCAGCACCATAGCAAAGTGAAAACACTTCACATCCACTTAAATCAACTAGTCTAGCACAATCTCCACCATTTGCCATTGCAACATTCGACCAATTCGGAGATGGATCCGTTCCCCATCCAGTTGCAGGGTAACTACACACAATGTCGCCTGGGGTTGTTTCTGTAAACTCAAAAAACTGTGGGTTTTCTAAAGAAACTGAAAGCACACAATTTCCATCCAACAAACTAACATCATCAGCTGGAATATCAGGATTTGGATCCAATCCATTATACAGCAATATTATGGTTCCAACAGGAACGCAAGACCACAATGGATCATTTGTAAAACGAGCACAACCAGATGCAATTCCAGATGTACCATGGTAGCCACTGTTATCATCGTATATCCAACCACGAATATCGACACATGGAGGTGCTGAACCAGTACAATCATATGTTGCACTCGCGTCAACAACCACAAACTCGACATATTCTTGACTACCAGCAGGTCCGTTGGAAACTTCGTTAATTATAAGAGTCTGAGAATGCACCAAGCCACCGAATAAGCTCGATAAAAGAATTAAAATTAAAATACACTGCCTTTTCATTTTCTCGTCATAGCCAACGTCTATGTATTACTGCGGTTTAAAGCCTTCATATGGCTTTCAAGGATATCACAGCTAACATCATAAGGAATTACAATTTACAAATATAAATCCATGCATTGACTTTATATTGTATCGATAATTGAAAATCCCTGCTAAAATAACGTAAACTTCAAAAAATGGTTGTGTTATAAAAGACTCTTTTTGTTAGGTAGTTTTTAAATTGATATTCTATGGTTCCTTTTTTTCATCAAGATTACATACCAAGTAGCAGCACAAATTAAATATAGCTTTCATAGAAAACAATTTCTACTTCCTTAATAAAAGCTTCTCCGTATGATATACCAACTCACAAGGTGGACAATTAAATTCTATTCATCAAAACAAAAAAATCAATTACCTTTGCATCGTGAATCAATACGGTACCGCTGCATATTATACATTAGGTTGTAAACTCAACTTTTCGGAAACGAGCACAATAGCGCAGTCACTAACAGATAGTGGTTATGCTAAAGTAGAGTTCGATTCTGGGGCTGATGTTTATGTAATCAATACTTGCTCTGTTACTGAAAGTGCTAACAAGAAATGTAGAAACATTGTCCGAAAAGCATTGAATTACAACCCGGAAGCATTTGTAGTTGTAATAGGGTGTTACGCTCAGTTAAAACCCCAAGAGATAGCAAACATTAAAGGTGTTGATTTGGTTTTAGGAGCTAATGAGAAATTTAATGTTGGTGACTACCTGAATGACTTGCATAAACGGCCAGAGGCAAAAATACTATCCAACGAAATTAAAGAGACCAAAGAGTTTGTCCCTGGTTATAGCACAACCGACAGAACACGTTCTTTTTTAAAAATTCAAGATGGCTGCAATTACTTTTGTTCGTTTTGCACTATCCCATTAGCAAGAGGAAGAGGACGTAATGCTTCTATAAAAGAAACCCTTGAAAAAGCAAATGAATTGGCTCAAACAGATGTCAAAGAAGTGGTATTAACCGGTGTTAACATAGGTGACTTTGGCTACGGAACTGATGAGGATTTTTTCGGTTTAATCCAAGAATTGAACAAGATTGAGGATATAGAACGATTCCGAATATCATCCATTGAGCCTAATTTATTGAGTAACGAAATAATAGAGTTCGTCTCTAAATCTAAACGTTTTGCACCCCATTTTCACATTCCTCTTCAGAGTGGTTCGGATGTTTTACTGAAAAGCATGCGAAGAAGATATGCATCATCTTTATACGTTTCTCGCGTAGAAAAAATAAAAGAACTAATGCCGGATGCTTGCATTGGTGTTGATGTAATTGTAGGTTACCCGGGTGAAACGGATGAAGAGTTCATGAAAACATATAACTTTTTAAACAAACTTCCTGTTTCCTATTTACATGTCTTTACATACTCCGAGAGGGACAATACCACTGCTCTAAGAATGGATGGAGTAGTACCAAAAGATGTTCGAAAAGCAAGAAGTAACATGCTTCGAATTTTGAGTGAGAAAAAGAAAAGGGTATTTTATGAAGCTAATGTTAGCCTTGAAGAAAAAGTTGTGTTTGAAGGTTCAGAGGACAATGGACTAATGCACGGGTTCACAACCAACTATGTTAAAGTTAAAACAGCTTTCAATCCGTTAATGATAAACCAATCTGCTAAGGTTAAAATGACAGAATTGGATAAAGATGGGACAATGAAAATTGAATTTGTTGAAGAAAAATTAGAAACCGTTGCTAGAATAAACGGCTAATGTACCCTACTCTCTTTCATTTATTTAAAGACCTATTCAGAGTAGATTGGAATTTTTTAAAGCCTATCAACTCCTTTGGGTTTTTTGTAGCAATTGCTTTTTTAAGCGCTGCATTCCTATTCAGAAAAGAGATAATTCGTAAAGAAAAAAAAGGATTACTTCATGGCAAATTAAGCATAGTTATTGAAGGCAAAAAAGCTTCTCCGATAGAATTGATTACCCTGTTTATCATTGGATTTATCATTGGATTTAAATTCCTTTACCCCTTCTACGATTCAACTGTTTTGAATGACTTCCAACATTACATACTCTCTTGGAAAGGAAGTCTTTTTGGAGGAATTGCAATCGGATTGGGGCTCGCTGCACAGAATTATTACCAATCTGAAAAAACAAAATTACCAGAGCCAATAGAAGTTGAGCAAGAAGTAAAACCCCACCAACATGTTAGTATCATTACATTATTAGCATTGGTTTTTGGTTTTTTAGGAGCTAAAGTTTTCGCTTGGCTGGAAGATCCTGTTCCACTTTCAGAATTTCTGCATGATCCATTTAGTGGTCTAACAATTTACGGTGGCTTAATAGCTGCTTCCGTGGCTTGTATAATCTACATCCGTAAACAAAAACTACATGTATTCCATATGTTAGATGCTGTATCGCCTTCATTGATACTTGCATATGGAATTGGAAGGTTAGGCTGTCATTTTAGCGGTGATGGTGATTGGGGAATTGAAAATACTGCAACAAAACCCAACTTAATGTCTATTTTTCCTGATTGGATTTGGCGTTATGATTACCCGAATAATGTAATAAACGAGGGGATTAGAATACAAGATTGTATGTATTCGGATTATTGTTACCAATTAGCTACTCCTGTTTTTCCTACCCCCATTTATGAGTTCGTCCTTTGCCTCGGTATTTTTGGGTTATTGATGTACTTAAGAAAGAAAATAAAACTAACGGGTTTTATTTTTATTAGCTACCTCTTCTTTAATGGAACAGAACGTTTCACTATCGAATTAATTCGTGTCAATGAAACGTATAACTTATTTGGTTTACTAATTGCGCAGGCTCAGATTATTTCCACTCTTTTCATTTTAACAAGTTTTATTGGGTTTGGAATTCTTTGGAAGAAACCGCGTTATTTCGATTAACGGATAATAAAAACACTTCCTCGATTAATAGCTTGTCATTTAGGTGTAAGGTGCTACGGACTATTTTTTTATAAAAATTGTTTCTTATATCAAATACTGCATTACCTAAATTAAAAATTATGCTAACTACAATTCTAGCTTCATTAATGCTTTTCTGCTCCAGTTTTAATCCAGATTTTACAACCTTCAACCTTGGCAACAACAAATACGACTCTTTGAGTAATACAGAATTGCAAAAGGAATACCAAAAGCAATTAAAAATAATTAAATCAAAGAAAAAGAATATTCAGGATATTGACAGCCTCGGTATTTATCTTCATACCACATTAACATCAGAAGTATTTCTAGCTTGGTATGGAACAGAATGGGATTACAATGGCTATACAAACACTCCGAGAAAAGGAATAGTTGCGTGTGGATACTTTGTTTCAACAACTCTTAAACATGTTGGGTTTAATTTAAATCGATTTGATTTGGCTAAAATGTATTCTTCAAGCATCGTGAAGTCACTTTGCGCAACACCTGCAACTTTCAACAACATTGACAACATGTTTGCGCACATTCTAGAAAAAGATGACCACTTATATGCAGTTGGACTTAGCAGCCATGTGGGCTTTATTGAAAAAAAGGATGGAGCCATTTACTTTATTCACTCCAACTACATTGGTCCAGTTGCAGTTGAGAAAGAACTAGCCAAGAATTCAGATGCATTAAATTCTTCAGACGTCTTTGTTTTAGGAAACATATCGGGGAACTCTGAACTAATGAAGAAGTGGAGAGACAACATTAAAATTGACATTGTAGATTAAGTCTGTTATTTTATTCACTAAAATTTAATTACTATTTGATCTCGATTTTTTTAAGTTACCTCCTTAGGATTAAATAACAACCTTTAGTGATTTCTGTACCTTTTTTACTTTAATAAATTATATAATTAAGAAAGATGTTATCCATAAAAAATCAACTATGAAAAACTTAATTATTTTAACAATCGGATTAATGATATCAACCACAGCATTCGCGGAATTAGGAGAAGACACAACAAGAAGAGAAAATACAACAGTAAAAGAATTACCAAAAGATGTAAAAGCAACACATTACACGTATGCCAATCTTTTTATGTACCACAAGAATTCACCCGAACATTATAGCACAGGCATGAATGATTGGACTCCTTTTGCTGGTACTGATATTATTGAAGGTGAGGATTGGATAACAATAAGCAATCCTGGTTACATAGCTTATGATGAAACTCATGTATCTATATTAGTTGACGGAGATAGCAAAGTATCTTCTAAAATACTTGATGGAAGTATATGTACATGTTATAGTACTAAAAGTATAAATAATAATACTATAACCGAATCAGATTCTACATTCTATTGCGAAAAAGATGATGGTACGCCTGTATTATATTTTTCAATGTCAGGAACTAAAGGAATATATCCGGTTTATTATACATTGTCGAATGAAAGATAGTAAAAAAGGCTGATTCAATTGAAACAGCCTTGTTTTTACATATATTTTATTACATCACTAGTTCAACCTTGCTTCCAAAGCATTGTCAAAGTGTTCTTTAGCTTCGTTAATAAAGCCAAAATGTGTATCATCAACTACCATTTTACCTTTAGTTACGTGTCCTACTAATGTAAAAGGAACACCACATTCGATCATGTAATCCAAAAACTCATCTTCAGTTGTATTGTCTACGGTAACAACTACCCTTCCTTGAGATTCGCCAAATAAATATGCATCTTCTCTGATTTCAGAATCAGATACAATATCAAACCCTAATCCATTTGGCATTCCCATTTCTGTTAATGTAATAAACAATCCCCCATCAGCGCAATCATGCGCAGCAGAAATTAACCTGTCGCTTATCAATCCCTTAACAGCTGCTTGCATTTCATACTCTTCTTCTAAATTAAAATAAGGAGCTGGAGATGCTTTTACACCGTGGTAACTATACAAATATTCTGAACTAGCAATATCTTCGGTTACATTTCCAATTAAGAAAATTAAATCTCCTTTTTGTTTAAAATCCAAAGACATTTTCTTTGACTTGTCGTTCAAAATTCCCAACATACCAATTGTTGGTGTTGGAAAAACAGGAACTTCTTTTCCATCAATAATAGATTGATTATAGAAACTAACGTTGCCTCCGGTTACTGGTGTTTCAAATTTCTTACACGCAGTTGTCATTCCTTTAACAGATCCAACAAATTGCCAGTATGATTCGGGATTATATGGATTTCCAAAATTCAAACAATTCGTAATTGCTGAAGGTTCTCCACCAGAGCAAACAATATTCCTTGCTGCTTCAGACACAGCAATAGCGCAACCAGTTTCCGGATCAGCATTCACATATCGTGAATTACAGTCTACGGTCATTGCCAAAGCCTTATTAGTGCCCTTAATATTTACAATTCCAGCATCAGAAGGAGAATTAGTACTCATATTAGCCGTCCCCACCATACTATCATACTGCTCATAAACCCATCGCTTAGAAGCTATATTTGGATGCGTTAATAAAAAATGTGCTACCTCTTTTAAGTCTTCAGGTTGCTTAACATCCTCCATTTTAAATTTTTGGTACTCTGCATAATAAGCAGGTTCTTTATAATCTCTTTTGTATTGAGGGGCTCCGCCACCTAACACTAAAGAATCAGCATCAACATGAGCAACAACTTCTCCTCCCATTGAGAACTCCACCATTCCGTCGTCTGTTACAACACCTATTTCAGCACAATTTAAATCCCATTTTTCAAAAATTCCGTTAACTATAGCCTCTTTTCCTTTTTCAACTACAACTAACATTCTCTCTTGCGATTCAGAAAGTAATATTTCCCAATCTTTCATATCAGCCTGACGCGTCGGAACTAAATCTAAATTAATCTTCATCCCTACTTTTCCCGCAGCACTCATTTCGCAAGTAGAACAAGTAATTCCAGCTGCTCCCATATCTTGCATTCCTCTAAGAACATCGGTTTTTGCCAACTCTAATGAAGCTTCTAATAATAATTTCTCTTGAAATGGATCTCCGACTTGAACAGCAGGAAGGTCATTCATAGAATCTTCTGTAATATCTTTTGAAGCAAATGCAGCTCCATGAATACCATCTTTCCCAGTAGCAGAACCAACAATAAAAACAGGATTTCCAACACCAGTTGCAGTAGCTGAAATCATTTCTCCAGTATTCATAATTCCAGCTGAAAATGCATTTACTAACGGGTTTTGATTATAGCTCTCGTCAAAGAAAACTTCGCCACCTACGATTGGAATACCAAAAGCATTTCCGTAATCCCCAATTCCTTTTGTAACACCTTTCACCAACCATTTAGTATGGTCTCTATCAATATCTCCAAAACGCAAAGAGTTTAATTGTGCAACAGGTCGAGCTCCCATTGTAAAAATATCTCTATTAATACCACCAACACCAGTTGCAGCTCCTTGATAAGGCTCTAATGCACTCGGGTGGTTGTGAGATTCAATTTTAAAGCAACAAGCCAAACCATCTCCTATATCAACTAAACCAGCATTTTCTTCACCCGCCTTAACCAACATATTTGGACCATCTTTTGGTAATGTTTTTAACCAAAGGATTGAATTTTTATACGAACAATGTTCACTCCACATTACCGAGTAAACACTCATCTCTGTAAAGTTAGGCGTACGCCCCATTATCTCTTTTATCTGTTCGAATTCAGATTCTAATAAGCCTAATTCTTTTGCCTGTTCTAAAGTAGCTTCTTTTGTTGCAGTAACACTCATATTCTTGTAAGGTTATGAATTTTAATTTTACGCTACAAAAGTAAACATAACATCACGCTTTTATACCATTCGAAAAGGCTTTATTTATTAACAAGAAGTAAAAATTTGTTTAAAGAAAGAGAACTTTCATTTCATTGGTGTTACATTTGTCTTTACCCATAAACATAAGCGATTGAGCACCGTACTTCTTATACTCTATATTCTACTATTTTTTTGGATTTTAAAAAGATGGAAATTTTTTAGTGATTCTGGTATTACAACAACACGATTATGGCTAATATTTTCCTTTAAACTTATCATTGGATTTGGATTAACCTGGATTTACACTGCATACTACACTAATCGCTTAGAGGCTGACATATTTAAATACTTTGACGATAGTGAAGTAATGTATAATGCATTGTATTCTAACCCTGTAGATTTTTTTAAAATGCTGTTTGGGTATGGAAATGACAACGAATATTTCCTTAATACTTATTATGTAGAAATGAATAACTGGGCCCGCGTTTATGAATCGAGCACCTACAATGACTCACGTACCATAATTAGATTCAATGCCATGATTCGCTTATTTTCTATAGGAAATTTTCATATTCATACGCTTTTTTTCACAGCTTTAAGTATGATTGGCTTTACTGGTATATTTAGGTCTTTCAAGGATTTTTTCAGCAACAAACAGGGAGCTCTAATTATTGTAGTTTTCCTAATTCCATCGGTAATATTTTGGAGTTCAGGAGCTCTAAAAGAAAGCATTCTCATCTGTGGAATGGGAGTTCTTATCTACGTATTAAAGCAATTAACTGAACAAAAAATCAACATTAAACTTTTGATACTGTTCTTTCTTTCTTTTATCCTTTTATTCTTTATAAAGTTTTATGTTTTACTTGCAATGCTCCCATGTGTAATAGGCTATTTTATTTCTGTGAAATTCCAGATGAAACATCCCTTTATAATCTACTCTTCCATAGTTGTAGTTTTTAGTGTTTTAGCTTTTAATTCAAAGGAAATTCCTCCCCATTTTGATTTTGTTGAGACCTTGATTACAAAACAAAAAAATTTTATTCGTCTCGCTGAAGTAACAGAAACAGGTAGTAGATTTGAACTCACTAAATTAGAACCTACATTTTTTGGAATAGTAAGAGCAGTGCCAGAAGCCTTAGCGAATTGTTTTATAAGACCCTTGATGACTAAAGGGAATCAATTTATCTTCCTCCCTTCAATAATAGAAAACACACTACTTATAGTCCTAATAATTCTTTCATTTTTTTCAGGGTTAAAACGAAAGGTAAAGCTCACTTTAGAAACAAAAAACATATTTTGGTTTAGTGTTTTTTTCGTCCTTATCTTATTTACTATAATTGGACTAACCACGCCTGTTTCAGGAGCTTTAGTCAGATATAAAATTCCTGCCCTACCCTTTTTAGGAATAGCTATTCTTACATTCCTTAATATCGATTATCTAAGTGAAAAAATTCCATTTTTAAAATTTTTGAAATAATGAAACTACTATACATTCTACCGTTTATTCTAATGTTATGTTCTTGCATGAACACAAAGGAAGTGGACTTAATTATCCACAATGGCAACATTGTTTCTGTAACGGAAGATAGCCTCATATTTGAAGCAATGGCGATAAAAGACGGTAGAATTGTAGCTATCGGAAAAGAACAACAAGTTTTGAATAAATACAGCTCCTCTGAGAGCATTGACCTACAATTGGATTGGGTTTACCCAGGCTTCATAGATGCACATTGTCATTTTTTAGGATATGGTCTTAGTTTGCAACAAGTAGAATTAAAGAACGCAAAATCATTTGAAGAAGTAGTTGAAAGATGTGTCAATTTCGATAAGAACAAAATAGCAACATGGATTGAAGGCAGGGGCTGGGACCAAACTATTTGGGCCAATCCAGGTAACCCAAATAAAAAAGAACTCGATGATAAATTCCCAAATACTCCCGTCTTATTAAGACGTGTAGATGGTCACATGGCAATTGCTAATCAGTCCGCTTTAAATATTGCTGGTATTACAACCGAAACAGAAATATTAGGAGGATTTATAGAAGTACTAAATGGTGAACTTACCGGAGTTATTTCTGATAAAGCAGTTGATCACATTCGTCAGTTCATCCCTAAACCTAACGAACAACAAAAGAAAAAAGCTTTGCTAGATGCACAACGTAATTGCTTTGCTGTTGGTTTAACAACAGTAGATGATGCTGGACTTAATAAGAGTGATGTTCAACTAATCGAAAACTTAGAAAAATCCGAAGAGTTAAAAATGAGAATGTATATCATGTTGAGTGATACCAAAGAGAATTTCGATTACTATTTAGATACTGTTGGAGGACCTTACAAGACTGAGAGAATTAACGTTGCGGCATTTAAGTTCTATGGAGATGGTGCTCTCGGCTCAAGAGGAGCCTGTTTATTACGCCCTTACTCCGATGTAGACAGCGCACATTATGGTATGTTATTAAGCAATCCCGATTATTACAGAGAAAAAGCACAACTAATTTATGAAAGAGGGTTCCAGATGTGTACACATTCCATTGGAGATTCAACTTCTCGACTAATTTTAAATATATACGGAGATATTTTAGGAGGAACGAATGACAAAAGATGGAGGATTGAACATGCGCAGGTTGTCGATTCTACTGACTTTAAATTGTTTAAAGAATTCAACATTATTCCCTCTGTCCAGCCAACACACGCTACAAGTGATATGCGCTGGGCAAGACTCCGATTAGGGAAAACGAGAACAAGATTTGGGTATGCTTATCAAAAGCTGTTATATCAAAATGAATTTATTGCTTTGGGGACAGATTTCCCAATTGAGAACATCAGTCCAATTGAAACTTTCTATGCTGCTGTTGCTAGAAAAAACAAGAATGGAATGCCTAAAAATGGCTTTCAAATAGAGAATGCGTTATCTCGTTGGGAAACATTAAAAGGAATGACAATTTGGGCAGCACTTTCCAATTTTGAAGAAGCAGAAAAAGGGTCCTTGGAAGTTAATAAATTAGCAGATTTCATAATTCTAGACAGAAATATACTAACTGTACCTGAAGATGAAATTTTAAAAACACAGGTTAAAGCGACTTATATAAATGGGGAGTTGGTTTATAAGCAGTAACTGAATCATTACTTACGTAGGCTCCATTGGGCAAGATTCCTGCTTTCGCAGGAATGAAGTGCTCCAAGTTACAATTCAACCTGCAAACCATCATAAGCAATCTCAACATTATCAGGTAATTCCTTATTGACATCATCATGCCTACCCATCAAGTGACTGATATGTGTTAAATAAGCTTTTTCGGGTTGTATTTCTTTAATGATTGCTAAGGATTCCTCCAATGTGAAATGCGAAATATGTTCCGTCTTTCTAAGCGCGTTAAGGACAAGGATTTTAGAACCTCTCATTTTCTCGAACTCTTCTGGGGCGATTTTATTCGCATCCGTTATATAAGTTACATCTCCTATTCGATAACCAAAAACGGGTAATTTATAATGAAAAACTTCGATTGGTAATACCTCTACTCCATTTACTTTAAATAATTGATTTGTAATAATATGCGGTTCTATTTTTGGAATTCCAGGATATAAAAACTTTGGATCAAATACATAATGGAATTCTCTAGATAAATTTTGAAAAACTTGCTCCGTACAATATATATCCATTGAAGCTTTTGACTTGAAATTAAAAGCGCGAACATCATCCAATCCAGCGACATGGTCTTTATGCTCATGTGTGAATACGATAGCATCCAAATGTTGGATATTTTCTCTTAACATTTGTTGTCGGAAATCAGGACCTGAGTCTATGGCAAATGTTACTCCTTGTGTTTCGATCAAAACCGAACTACGAAGACGATTGTCTTTATTATCGTCTGACAAGCAAACGTTACATTTACAAGCTATTACAGGAACACCTTGTGATGTTCCTGTTCCTAAAAATGTGAGTTTTATAGAATTATTAGATGACAATTTTTAATCAATTACTATTTAAAATCTAAATATAATCAAAACTTACAGTTGTTAATCTCGATTCCTTACTTTTGCAAAACAATTTACCACAATGAAGTTTGACGACTATTACATAGCACCACAGATTAAAAAGAATTTAGCCTTACTAGGATTTAAAAACCCTACGGATATTCAATTTAAATCAATACCTTCAATTCTAAAAGGTGAGGACGTTTTAGCAATCGCACAAACAGGAACGGGAAAAACAGCTGCATTTGCTATTCCGATTATTAACAACATCCAAGCTTCTAAAATTAAAAACAGAAGAGACGGTGTAAAGTGTTTGGTAATGGTTCCAACCCGTGAATTGGCTATTCAGGTAGCGGAGGTTTTTACTGAGATAGCACGCTTTACAGATGTTACTACTTTCTGTATTTACGGTGGTGTTGAACAACAAAGTCAAATTGAGAAGCTAGAATATGGCGTTGATGTATTAGTGGCTACTCCAGGAAGAATGTTTGACATGATTAGCCAAGGATACTTGAGACTGCACAGGATTAACACCTTGATATTGGACGAAGCCGATCACATGCTGGACCTAGGTTTTATTGAAGACATAACGGACATTAAATCAAAACTTTCACAAAGGCATCAAACATTATTCTTTTCAGCAACAATTAATAAAGACATTAAAAGGCTAGCTTATTCTTTAGTCTCAAACGCTATTCGAATACAAGTATCACCGAAAGATCCCGTTTCTGAGAATGTGAGCCACTCTGTTGTTTTTGTAGAAATGGACGATAAGCGTTTCTTCCTTGAACGCTTTCTAAAAGACAACCCTGATAGCAAAGTGCTAGTTTTTGTTAGAACCAAAGTAAGAGCTGAACGCGTATTAAAAGCAATGGTAAGAGTTGGGTTAAGTTCTACCACGCTGCACGGAGATAAAGAACAAGATGAGAGAGCAACCTTGCTAGGTGATTTTAAAACAGGCAAAACAAAAGTATTAATTGCTACAGATATCAGTGCAAGAGGTATTGACGTACCTAATGTAGATTTTGTAATTAATTATGACTTACCTGACAAATCAGAAAACTATGTTCACCGAGTTGGACGCACAGGTCGAGGCACTCAAAAAGGACAAGCTATATCTTTTTGTAGCAAAGACGAAAAAATAATTCTCGATAATATTGAAGGATTTTTGGGAAATAACATTGAAATAATGGCTGTTTCTAATTTAGACTACGAGCAAACGAAAGATTTATCCAGTGATGGTTCTGATGATTGGCAATCACTTTTAGATATGGATGAGCGTTTTGAAAAAAAGAAGAAAAAGAAGTGAAAATAAATTAACGAGGAAAAAGCTAAGCTCCAGTAATTCAAACTGGAATAGCAACCATCTCTCTCACCTTCTCCAAAGCATAATCAATCTCTTCTTTGGTTGTAAAACGTCCAAAAGAAAACCGAACAGGTTGGCAATTTTGAGAATTTGGTAACGCCGCTAATACATGAGACCCCATATTACTTCCTGCCGTACAAGCACTACCGCCAGAAGCATAAACACCGTTTATATCCAAATTGAATAGAAACATACTACTTCGCTCTGAGAATGGAAAACAAACACTAAGAACCGTATATAAACTCCTCTCGGGGTTTTCTTCACCATTTACAATAATGCCAGGAACAATTTCTTGTAACTGTTCCTTCATATAGGTTTTTATCTCTTGAATAGATTCCTGGTGTTCTTCCATATCTTCATGAGCAATTTCCATCGCTTTGGCTAGACCAACAATTCCGTAAAGATTTTCTGTTCCTCCTCTATGCCCGCGTTCTTGAGAACCACCGGACATCATGTATTCTATTGGTGTGTTTTTATTTATATATAAAAACCCAACACCCTTTGGTCCATGAAACTTATGAGCAGCACCTGTAATAAAATCTATATCGAGCGTTTTCATATCAAAACGATAATGCCCCATTGTTTGAACCGTATCCGAATGAAAATAAGCTTTGTGTTTTTTACACAAGTTGCTTATTGTTTCCAATGAGAGTAGATTTCCTATTTCGTTATTACCATGCATCAGAGACACCATTGTTTTTAACGAACCTTTAGCTAATAATTCTTCAAGATGTTCAATATCTACGTGACCATCCTCTTTTAAATTAACAAACTCAACCTGAACATTAAAATGATCTCTGAGATGTTCCGCTGTATGACCAACTGCATGATGTTCTATAGATGAAGTTATTATTCTTTTAACGCCTAAATCCATAACACCGCAACGAAGCGCCATATTATCAGCTTCAGTTCCGCCCGATGTGAAAATAATTTCTGAAGGTTCAGCATTTAAATAGTCTGCCACTTTTTTTCTAGATATTTCAATGGCATTTTTGGTTTTTCTACCGAAAGCATGCGTTGAAGATGGATTCCCAAAATGATCTGTCATATAAGGCATCATAGCTTCAAGCACTAAAGGGTCTAAAGGTGTTGTAGCGGCGTTATCTAAATATACGTTCATAGGTTAATTATAATGACTTCAAATGTAATAAAAGTATTTAGGATAAATGTATTCTAGAATAGGGTTTCATGCGATAAGTGCAGTTGTTAAGATTCCAATTTTATCGAATTAATAACCCAACACAGAGAGCATGCTATCAGCGCTTTGCGAATCAGAGAAAACTTGTATTTCCAATTTTTTGCCGTGAACTTTGTTCAAGACTAGGGTCTTTGGAGATGGTGTTAAGCAATGTTTAATTCCTCCATAGCCACTTAAAGCTTCTTGATATGCTCCTGTATTAAAAAACCCAATATATAACGGCTTTTTGTTATTGTATTGCGGTAAATAAATAGCGCTTACGTGTTGTTCTGAATTATAAAAATCTTCGCTATCGCAAGATATTCCACCTAGAAAAACACGCTCAAAAGGTTCGTTCCAATGGTTAATAGGCAGCATAATAAATTTTTTATTGATTGCCCATGTATCTGGTAATGTTGTCATAAACGAACTATCAATCATATCCCATTTTTCACGATCATTTTGTTTTTTTTGATCAATTATTTGATATGTGTTAATTGCACTTTCTCCTACTGTAAATGACCCAAATTCCGTAACTATGTTCGGCTCGACCACTCCCTTTTCATCACATATTGTTTTTATATATAAAATTGTATCATCAATCATTTTTTGATAATTGAAGTCAAATATTAAAGAATTTTTAATTGGCAACCCCCCCCCTAAATCGAGTGTATCTAGCTCGGGACAGACTTTTTTCAACGCACAATAGAGGTTAACTACCTTGGTCAATTCATTCCAGAAATATGTAGTATCAGTAAACCCTGAATTAACAAAAAAGTGTAACAGCTTTAGCTGATGCTTTTTATTTCCTTGAAGATGCTCCGTATAATACTTAACTGCTTCTTCATAGCCAATTCCCAAGCGGGAAGTATAAAACCCAAATTTAGGTTCTTCTTCTGTCGCTATCCGCATTCCAATTTTAAATGGCTGATCAACTAGCTTATCGATTTTATTCAACTCCGAGGTGCTATCAATAACCATTACTCCATTATAAAACCCTTGATTAAAAAGATCTGCTATGTTTTGAATATAGGCATCTGTTTTATAACCGTTAAATAAAATAAACTTGTCTTTTGAATATTTCCCTGCATTGGTCAGTTTCTTAATAATATCTAAATCATATGCTGAAGAAGTCTCTAAATGACTTCCTGATTCAATTACCTTGTCAAGTACAAACTTAAAATGAGAACTTTTAGTGCAATAGCAATAGGTGTAGTCTCCTTTATAATCAACCTTCTCCATCGCTAATCTAAAAAACTCCTTGGCGCGGTTTATATTCTCAGAAATTTTAGGTAAATACCAAATCTTCAATGGCGAACCATGTTCTTTGATTAGTTGCATCAAATCAATACCATGAAAAAACAGTTCGTTTTTTTTTACTTCAAACTCATCTTGTGGAAAGTCATATGTTTTTTCTATTATATCTTGATATTTTGTACTCACGGGCGCGAAGATAGAAAATTGGTTGTTTTCACATCCCTTTTTTTATCATTTCGAGCGAAATTGATAAATCTCTATCACGCATAGAAGAGGGTTTATTCCCGCTAAACGAAATAGAACTATGAAAACAAATTAAGAATACTTAGATAGCATCCAATGCTTGTTCTACATCCCAAATAATATCCTTAGAATTTTCAACCCCAACTGACAAACGCACCAGTTTATCCGTTATTGACAGCTTCTGCCTTACATCCGCTTCTATATCAACATGCGTCATTGTCGCAGGATGTTCTGCCAAGCTTTCTGTACTCCCCAAACTAACAGCAAGCTTTATTAATTTTAAGTTGTTTAAAAATAGGAAAGCTTCTTTTTCTCCGCCTTTCACATCAAAAGAGATCATCGCCCCTGCTGCTTTATATTGTTTTTTATACAAAGCAGTCTTAGCTGGATTATTATCGTCTTCAATAAAACCTAAATAATACACTTTTTCAACTTTCGGATGGTTCCTTAAGAACTCTGCAACATGTTTTGCATTTTCCGCTTGCTGATCCATTCGAACTTTCAGGGTTTCTAAACTCCTCATTAATAACCAGCCTGTCCATGGTCCAGCCATATTACCTAAAAAGGTACGCAAACCTTTTATTCTTCCAATCAATTCTTTAGAACCAAGACATGCTCCTGCTATCACATCACTATGGCCACCAATGTATTTTGTTGCGGAATAAAGGACAATGTCTGCTCCGTGCTCCAAAGGATGTTGCCATAAAGGTCCCATATACGTATTATCAACAGAAACAATTACTTTTTCCTCCTCCGAAGAAAGCTCTCTAGCAATATCACTGCACATTTCGATATCGAAGAGCGCATTGGTTGGATTTGCAGGAGTCTCAATATGAATCATTGCTAATTTATGACCCGATGCCTTTACTAAATCAATAATTTCCTCTTTACTCGTGTCTGAATTAAACCCAATTGAATGAATCCCCATTTTTGCTAAAAAGTGGTTCACAAAATGGTCTGTACCACCATATAAAGGTCTTCCACAGAGTATTAAATCTCCTGGTTTTAAGAATTCCATCATCGCTGTTGAAATTGCAGACATTCCACTTTCAAACACGGCACAGTCTTCTGCTTTATCCCATAAACACAATCGATTTTCTAGAATCTCTAAATCGGGATTATTTAAACGACTATAGATAAGCCCCAGTTCCTCTTCTTTTTCTTTTTCTCTTATTCCATATGCAACTTCGAAGAAAGCTTTACCTTCTTCTGCATTTTTGAATACGAAAGTTGACGTTTGAAAAATAGGGCACTTAATTGCTCCTTCTGATAATTCTGGTTTGTAGCCATGACTCATCATTAAACTCTCTGGGCTCATTTTTTTATAATCCATAGTTCCATGTTTAGTTGTTTCACGAAGTAAAATTACACATTAAAGATTATTTAACTTAATTAAAATATAATTTTAGAAAATTACACTATATAAACACATAATTAAAGATTATTTAAGTATATTTACCCGTAATATCAAGCATCAAACAGAAAGATAAACTACATGGTAATTGACAAAATCGACAGATCACTTCTTAATTTGTTGCAAAACAACACAAAACTTAACACAAAAGAGCTAGCGCAAAAAGTTGGGTTATCTGTTACTCCAACCTACGAAAGAATAAAACGATTGGAAAAGCAAGGTTACATTAAACATTACGTTGCGATTTTAGATAGAAAATTAATCGATAAAAACTTAATGGTGATGTCATTTGTTTCATTGATATTGCATTCAAGAGATATGCAAATTGAATTTGAAAAATCCGTCATCGAGTATGCAGAAGTTATCGAATGTTTTCATGTCACTGGAAGTTATGATTACCAATTAAAAGTAGTTGTTTCAGACATGGAAGAATACCAATCCTTTATAAAAAACAAATTGTCATCAATCAATAACATTGCTAATGTTCAAAGTTCTTTTGTCATGAGTTCATTAAAAGACACAACTTCAATTCCTATTATTACATAATTAATAACCATAGACTATGCGCTTCATTTTATTGTTATTCTTATTTACCATCTGTTCAAAAGGAAACACCACTCCTGTCGATACCATTAACACAGAACCTTACCAAATTATTGGAGACTCTATATTTCTTAAAAACGGAACTACTTGTCATATTGATAATTTTACAAATGGGAAATGTGAAATAGACGAAAGTTGGTGGGACATCAACTACCTCAGTTTCTGGACTGGATTACTCATTCCATTTGCCTTTTTTGGCTACATAGTAATCGCGATAAAAAGAAAAATAACCAATAGAAGAATTGACTAATTACATTTACCTTTAGCCAACATAACAATTGTTCATAAGTTAAAATTGATTTTGTTAAAACCGCCATCATTATTCGTTCTTTTATCCACGTAAAAATCACACCCTATGACCGAAAAAATACAATCTAAAATATTTGTCCTTGACACATCTGTTATTCTTCATGATCATAATGCAATAAACTGTTTTGATGAGCATGATATTGCCATTCCCATTACGGTTATGGAAGAAATTGATACTTTTAAAAGAGGGAATGATACCAAAAATTTTGCTGCAAGGGAGTTTATAAGACTCCTTGACATTATAAGCAAAGACAAAACTATTCAGGACTGGAATCCAATTAATGGAGACAAAACTGGGCGGTTTAAACTCGTAATGATTGATGCTGAACTAGAAGTTGATGCCGTAAAAGTATTTGGTAAAACAAATGACAATAAGATATTGAATGCAGCTCTTACACTTAGAGTGGAAGAACCAGATAGATCCATCATCCTTGTATCTAAAGATATTAATCTTCGATTAAAAGCCAAAGCTTTAGGCATGCATGCCGAAGACTATACCACAGGTAAGGTTGATAAAGAAAGTGCTGGATATACTGGGAAAATTATTTTAGAAAATGTAGATACAGAAGTAATTAATAAACTTTATAAAGAAGGTATTTTGGAAGATACTAGCTTCATGCCAGAGCCGCCTATTAATAATGGCTTTTACATATTGAAAAATGGCAAAACTTCTATTCTTTCTTTCTTTGATGGGGGTTCGCAAGTTCTAGAAAGAGTGGAAAAAGAATACGTATATGGTATTAAGCCAAAGAATGCGGAGCAAACACTAGCTATTAGAGCTTTACTTGATCCGAATATAAAACTAGTAACATTGCAAGGTGTAGCAGGAACAGGTAAAACGCTACTTGCATTAGCCAGCGCGATTGAGCAACACAATTCTTATAATCAGATTGTATTGGCTAGGCCTATTGTTCCATTAAGCAACAATGACATCGGGTATTTACCTGGAAATGCTGAGGACAAAATAAACCCCTATATGCAACCTCTTTTTGACAATTTAAAATTCATTAAAAATCAATTTGGACCAAATGAAAAGAAACACAAAAAGATTGATGAAATGGAGGAAACAGATAAGCTCTCAATTACAGCACTAGCTTTTATTAGAGGTAGAAGTTTTTCTAACATGCTTTTCATTGTTGATGAAGCACAGAATCTTACTCCTCATGAAGTTAAAACAATTATTACGCGAGCAGGAGAAAATACTAAAATTATATTTACTGGAGATATTTTTCAAATAGACACTCCTTACCTGGATGATCAAAGTAATGGAATGTCCTATATAATTGACAGGCTAAAAGGAAATAATTTATTTGCACATATTACATTAGAAAAAGGTGAAAGATCTGAGTTAGCAAATCTGGCTAATGAAATGCTATAACTTTTAGTGACAAATAACGTATGAAGGTAATATTATTTGTAAATAATTCATGATGTTTAAAGTTTTATCAATTAGCTTATTACTTTGCTGCTCATTGCCTTTTCAAGGACAAACACCAAACATTATTCTTGAAAACCCGCTAAACAGTGAGAAATCTACTCTTAATAGTCAACATAAATTTATTATGGAGCAATCCAGAACTTATATCAATAATAAAGTGGTTAAAACTCAATGGATTGAAAAGTTTTACTCCAATGTAAAGGACTCTTTAAAATCAACAAAGCAACAAGGTTCTAATTTTGAGAAAGCTTACTCAAAAGAGCTAAAAGTGTCAAAAGATGCACTAATATCAATCACTGCATTAAAAAAAGAGCTAGTAAGTATTAATATTGAAAAAGAATTTGAAAAAGAAAACATTACTCTTTTTGGGTCATTTACATCCAAAAGCTCTTTTAAAACTATTGTTTGGGTTATTATTATTAGCCTATCGTCATTCTTATTATTCTTTCTTTTTAAATTTAATAATAGTAACAAGGGAACAAAAGAGGCTAAAGAAAAACTTAAAGAAATTGAATTTGAGCTTGAGGAAACTAAAAAGAAGTCAAGAATTAAAGAGCAGGAACTAATGAGAAAACTACAAGATGAGATTAATAAAAATAGTTAGTCTACGTATTTTCTAAATCTGCAATAAATTTTAAAGCATGCTCTTTTAACTGAAATATCCCAGGCTCCTCCATCGGAATATGGCCGCAATTATCTAAAAAAACAACCTCTTTCTTACATGCTAATCGGTTATAGAATGGCTCGGATATATTCCATGGAATTATATAATCTTTTTTGGGCTGAAAAAATAACAAAGGGCATTTTGTGAAATCTTCAGGTTCAATAGCAGCTTTCGCTTCAAATAGCGTTCTTAAAAACTTTAGGTAAACCCAACTTCCGGAACCTACCTTATCTTTCTTCAATTTTTTTACAAATGATGGGTCATTCGCCATTGCCCACATTTTTGTGGTCACCTTTATTGGCACCTTTATATTATCGGTAATCCCTTTAAACATAGACAAACTCTTCGCTCCTAATTTGCCAATTACATTGTTTTTAGCAAGTTGAATTTGGACTTCCTTTCGGGAAGTGTCTGCTAAGCTGGAAACCATTAGGCCAGCAACATTATCATTTAAACAAGCAGCGTGATAAGACAACATACCTCCAAGGCTAATCCCACAAAGCAAAACTTTTCGCCCACACAATTCCTTCTCCCTATCAATCAAATCATTTAAAAGTTCTACCCATGTTGAATAACTATTTGGTTTTCTTATTTCTGTCAATCCAAAACCTGGCATGTCCGCTGCTACACATTCATATCCTTCTGCCCTTAAATAAGCTCCCATTGGTGCCAAAAGCCTACCATTTCCCCCACCACCATGGACAAGAATAACTTTTAATCGCTTATTATTTTCTTTTGGTACGTATCGATCTATATGAACAGAATAATCTCCCCATTCCCAATATTCTTCAAGGGGTTCTTCTCCCTCTACTATCCTAAACGCTTCGGGATAATACATTTGAAAATCTTTCCATTGAGGGAAATCATTATATGATCTTTTCTTGTCCATAATTATCTACTAGATATAAGGAACGGTTAATCCGCTTAATAATTTTGTCCTTATACCAAATTATATATGTGTCAAATTTAGCCAAGAACTGAATTAAAACCTATATTTTCAGTACCATTTTAAATAAAAAAGAAGAATGTTTCGTCAATAAAAAGAGTTGAATAAAAGCAGATTACGCTCTTTTCGTCTGCACTTATGAGCAGTTTATCTCATTTCTCTTAAGTGAGGGAATATTTAGCTTTATCTTTGCACGGCTTTTCTAAAAATCTTTAAACTAAAGAATTATGAAAAAAATAATTGACATTAGAAATACTTTATCATTTAAAAGTTTACTATTAATAGTCGCTCTGCACCTTAACCCGATGATTGTATTTTCAGGTTCAGATGAGCACACAGACCCTTCTTCTGAATATCCTCCATTTACATTAACTGTGGAGAATCTAAAAATTGCATTAGAAAATGCGGGTGTACAGCATGCTGATATTGTTTTAAGACAAGCCATTTTGGAAACAGGGTGGTTTAAATGTACAAAGTGCTCACTCAGTAGAAACAATATCTTCGGGTTTTGGTATAAGAAAAAATACATTCAGTTCGATAACTGGAAAGATTGTGTTGCCTACTATAAAAGATGGCAAGACAGACATTATTCTGGTGGAGATTATTACGTTTTTTTAAAAAAAGTAGGTTTCGCTACGGATCCTAGTTATGTAAAAAGATTAAAATCAATAAAAGGCATATAGGGCATAGCCTATATAATTAAAAACCATTGATTTAGCGTTGTATAAGACAACAATTAAAGCTTTTAGTAATAACTTTACTAGAAGCTTTTTTTATTAGTAAAAAACACCACAAGTAAAACGTCTCTTTTTGGATTCTATTTTAGTATATTTGGAGCTTGTTATTCTAAATAATTATGAAATCATTCTATTTTTTTATTTTTACTTTGCTCGTAATAAGTCAATCATTTTATGGACAAGTCCCTACAATGAGTTGCCCTGGAGATGTTACCGTAAATAATGCAATTGGATTCTGTGGAGAAACCGTTGCCTATACTATTCCTACTTGCGCTACTAATTGTGGCGGAGAAACAATAACTCAAACCGATGGCACCGGATTAACTTCAGGAGATTTTTTTCCTTTAGACACAACAATTCTAGAATATACTATTACAAGTGTTGGCGGATCATCTACTTGTTCATTTATGATAATAGTTGTAGATGCTGAAAATCCAACATTCTCTCCGCCCTGTCCAGGAAATATTTCGGTAAACGCTGATGCAGGGTTATGCGGTTCTTCTACATCATATGCCAGACCCAAAGGAATTGACAATTGTGGTATTCCCCAAACTATTCAAACTGATGGAACAGGATTAACTGCAGGAAGTTTTTTCCCAGTTGGGGTTACGAATCAAATTTGGATTACTACAGATACAGCAGGAAATACGGCAACTTGCAATTTTACGGTAACCGTTACTGACGTGGAATTACCTACTTTTTCTAGTTGTATTACTCCACAAACATTCAATAATGATATTGGAACTTGTGATGCAGTTGTATCATATGCAATGCCAGTTGGAGCAGATAACTGTACGAATACTACACTAGCTCAAATTGATCCATCTGGTTTCGTAAATGGTGATACTTTTCCGTTCGGGTCTACATTCCAAGAATTCACTGTAACGGATGATGCTGGTAACCCAGGGGCATCTTCTTGTTTAATAGAAATAATTGTAGTTGACAATGAAGTTCCAGTTGTTACATGCGCTGGTACACAAAGTGAATTTGCTGATATAAACTGTGATGCGGTTATAGGTGACTATACGTCAACTATAGTTGTTGCTGATAATTGCGATCCAACACCAATAGTTACGCAATTACCTATACCCGGAACTATTATAAGTGCAGCTACGACTGTTACCTTAACAGCAACAGATGCGAGTGGAAATTTTTCCGAATGTCCTTTTACAGTTAACATTACAGATACAATTTCTCCAACCATTACTTGTCCAGCGCCTCAAAATGTCTCTGCTACCGGCGGTTGTACAGCAATATTAGGAGACTATACAGGTTTAGCAATTATGACAGACAACTGTGATTCTAGTCCAATTGCCACTCAAAGCCCAGTTTCAGGTACAACTATTACAACATCTCAAATAGTAACATTAACTGCAACGGATGCTAGTGGAAATATAGCTACTTGTGCTTTTCTTATAACGGTTGATGACGCAACTGCACCAACAATAACATGTCCTTCTGCTGAAACTGTTTTCGTTGATGGAAATTGTGAATTTATTCTTCCTGATTATACAGGCTCTTTAGTTATAGTTGATAATTGTGATAACAATCCTACCATTTTGCAAGCGCCAGCGCCAGGAACAGCAGTACCCGGAGGAGCACAATCTTTTGTATCGTTTAGTGTAACTGATATTTCTTCAAACTCATCCACATGTTCTTTCTCATTAACCTTTGTTGATACAATTGCTCCAATAGTAACTTGTCCTGCAGATCAAACTGACTTTTTAGATGCAAGTTGCGAGTTCAGGGCTTTGGATTACGCTACTTTAGTTACTGGTGTTGATAATTGTGGAGGCTCAGTCTTTTTTACGCAAACTCCTTCTGTTAACACCCTATTTACCGGAACAAACTCACCTATAATTATTACTTACTCGGCAGAGGATGCTCAAGGAAATACATCTACGTGTAACTTTAATGTAAATATTTCAGATACCATTGCTCCAATCATTTCAGGATGCGCTACTGATACTATAATATCGGCTGATGCTAATTGCGAATATGTTATGGGAGATTTCACAGGGTTTATTACAGCAATTGACAATTGCTCCGCTGTAGCTGGAGAAGCCCAAGACATTGCTATTGGAGACACACTTGCTGCAGGAGGACCTTACCCAGTTATATTATCAATTACAGATGATTTTAACAATGCAGCAACTTGCTCATTTAACATTACTGTAGTTGACAACACCGCTCCAACAATAAACTGCCCGAATAATTCAAGTGTTGCTGCAGATATAAATTGTGATTATTTAATTCCATCGTATGACACAACTTTAAATATCACAGATGAGTGTTCAAGTTTCACCTATTCTCAATCCATTGCTTCGGGAACAATATTATCAGGCATATCTTCAACGCAAATTATATCGATTTTTGTAGAAGATACTTCAGGGAATTCGAATTCTTGCTCATTCACCATAACAGTTATAGATACTTTGGCACCAACAATAACATGTCCCGGAGATCAAACACTTGATATTAATGGACTTTGTCAATACACCTTACCCGATTTCTCTGGATTAGTAGTAGCAAGCGATTTTTGTGACGCCACGCCTTTCATATCCCAAAGCATCGGGGTAGGCGTAACAATGGACAGTATTAATGCAATAACCATGACGGCTCAAGACTCCTCTGGAAATAGTGCAACCTGTACTTTTTATATTATTCCAAACGATACCGTTGCTCCCACTATTGTTTGTCCCACTAATGATTCCACATGTAATGATGTAATCACATTTACTGCTCCGATTGGTTCTGATGATTGTGGAACATCTACCACTTCACAGACTGATGTCACAGGTTTTACATCTGGAGATTCATTTCCTATAGGAACTACAACACTTGAATATACTGTGACAGACCTAGTAGGAAACACAACGACTTGTTCATTTGATTTAAAAGTATTTGCACCTGTTGTATTATTTGCAGGAACAAGTGTTTTAATTGATGAAGGAGATAGTGTTGAAATTGATGCGACTTTGAGTAATGGAGGAAATATTTTATGGACTCCATTTTATAATATGGATAATGACACTATATTAAACCCAAGTGTAGCTCCAACAGAACCTGTAACTTATTATACTATTTACGCGACAAGTGCAGACGGTTGTTCTGCTACTGATTCTGTTTTAATATTAGTAAATACAATTGACTACTTGGAAATAAACAATTTTCTTTCTCCTAATGGTGATTTGTCAAATGACACATGGACTGTAAACAAACCCTCTATAATTTCAGGTTGTCCATTGGCCATCTACAACAGATGGGGCAAAATAGTTTGGGAATCCACTTCTTATGATAACAACTTTGATGGAACGAACAAATCAGGAGAGCCACTGCCAGAAGGAACTTACTTTTATTTAATTAAATGTGCTCAAGAAGAATACAAAGGCAGTATTTTATTGATGAGATAATAAATTTATTTTTATGAAGAATCTAATTTTAGGTATAATAATATTAATATCGTTTAGTGGTCGTCTGGCATTTTCGCAACAGGTACCAATTAGTGCGATGTATCCCTACAATACTTCTTTTATTAATCCTGCAGAGGTTGGAACGAAAAAAGGAACTCAAGTACAATTAAGACACAGACAGCAGTGGGTAGGTTTTGTAGGTAGTCCAAATACCACCTTTTTATCAGCGCAACGTCAGCTAAATTCTAAAATGGGAATTGGAGGAAACATCTCCTTAGATAAAATTGCTTTCATTCAAAGAATAAATGCTAATGCAAGTTATTCCTACAAATTATTCATTGATAACAAAAGTAAAATTCGATTTGGTCTTTCGGCTGGAATTATGAAAGGAACTTTGGATTTGACCACTATTCAAGCAGATGATATGAGTGATATTGTTCTTACAAGCGCTCCATTAAAAATGACCTTTGACGCAGCCTTTGGCATGGCATATACTTTTGATAGAGACTTAAATATTGGAATAGCACTTCCTCAATTACTAGGAACAAAAGCTAGTGTAGATATTGTTGACGGAAGTAAATACAACTTAGTACGCCATAGTAATGTATATATTTCTTACAAAATAAAAGTTGATGAGCAATTTGAATTTATACCTTTAATTATGGTACGGAATGCACAAAAGAAAAACTCACAAGTCGAAGTCTTTGGAAATATTAAATATAACAACAAGGTATGGGGAGGTATAGGGCATAGATCAAATTCGGTATTTATTTTAAATATGGGTATGCAATTGATTGATAAATTATCTCTTACTTATGCCTTCGAATTTAGTAGTTCAGGTGTTGGTTCAAACACATCTGGAACACATGAAATTATGCTTTCTTTAAACCTGAATAAAGCACCTGAAGCTCCATTAGAAGAAGAAGTAGCGCCAGAAGAAGAGCCAACTGAAAGAAAAACAAGTACAAGTTTCTAAATTACATTCTTTCAGGAACATCTACTCCTAGCAATTTCATTGATAATTTAATCACCTCTCCTACCTTATAGCTAATTGCTATTCTAAATGCTTTTTTGTTAGCATCCTCTTCTTTTATAATGGAAAGAGATTGATAAAATGAATTATAATTCTTCACCAATTCATATGTGTAATTAGCGAGTAATGCAGGACTATAGCTTTTGCCAGCTTCTTCAATTACACTAGGAAACTCTGAAATATCTTTCAACAATGTTTTTTCCGCAGGCTCTAGTAACAAATCTGTTTCTGACCCCTTACTAAAAGTCTCAACTTTTCTCAGTATAGATTGAATCCTTGCATATGTATATTGAATGAAAGGGCCAGTATTTCCGTTTAAATCAACTGAATCTTCAGGATTAAATTGCATTCCTTTTTTAGGGTCAACTTTTAGTAAATAATATTTTAACCCTCCAAGACCAATTGTTTTGTAGAGTTCATCTTTAACTGAATCTGAAAGACCATCTAAATGCCCTCTTTCTTGCGTCATTTGCTTAGCATCCTCAATTACACTTTTCATTAACTCATCGGCATCTACAACAGTTCCTTCTCTAGATTTCATTCTACCAGTAGGTAAGTCTACCATACCATACGACAGATGATAACATCCTTCAGCCCAGGAATACCCTATTTTGTTTAGTATTGTGAAAAGAACCTTAAAATGGTGATTTTGCTCATTCCCTACTGTATAGATAAGACCCGATAAGTTTGGATAATCTTTATAACGTTCTATAGCTGTACCCAGATCTTGTGTCATGTAAACAGATGTTCCATCCGCACGGAGCAATAATTTATCATCCATTTTATGATCATTTAAATCACACCAGACTGAGCCATCCTCTTTTTTATAAAAATTGTTATCCGATAAGCCCTTCTCTACTACATCTTTGCCTAAAATGTAAGTATTGGATTCATAATAAAGTTTATCAAAATCAACTCCCATTTCCTTGTAAGTTGTTTCAAATCCTGCATAAACCCATGCATTCATAGTTTCCCATAGTGAATAGACCTCGGGGTCTCTTGCCTCCCATTTAAGAAGCATTGCTTGTGCATCTTTAAATATTTCAGCTTCTCTCTCTGCATCCTTCGAATCCATTCCACCATCTACCAAAGCTGCTATTTGATTTTTGTACTCCTTATCAAAGGCAACGTAGTATTTCCCAATAAGATGGTCACCTTTCATACCAGTAGATTCTGGTGTTTCATTATTACCAAATAATTGCCATGCCAACATACTTTTACAGATATGTATTCCTCGGTCGTTAATTATTTGTGTTTTATAAACTTCGTGTCCATTTGCCTTTAATATTTCAGCAACTGAATAGCCTAAAAAGTTATTTCTTAAATGCCCTAAATGCAATGGTTTATTGGTGTTTGGAGAAGAATACTCTACCATAAAAGTTTTTCCTGTAGAAGAAGTGGATTTACCAAAATTTTCATCTCTAACCCAAATATTGAACTGATCTAACCAAATTTCATCTTTTATTGAAAGGTTTAAAAACCCTTTGACAACGTTGTAAGAATTAACAATATTGGAGTTTCCCAAAAGCCACTTCCCTATTTCTTCAGCTGATTGTTCAGGCGATTTTTTTGTGACTATAAGCAAAGGAAAAACAACCAAAGTTAAATCTCCTTCGAATTCTTTTTTTGTTTTTTGAATCTGAATTTGTTGAATTGGTATTTCTTGGGAGTACAAAGCTTCAATAGCCTTTACCACATTCTGTATGATATTATCTACGACTCTCATTTAGATATTGTTCTCTAATAAATAATTTAATTGCAATTAATAAAGAAGGTGTACTATCCTCTCTTTTCAATGATTGATGTAGCGTTTTCTAAAATGCGAAATGCTGTCTCTGCCATTTTATTTTGTTTGTTATCCAAACAAGGATTGATTTCAACAACTTCAAAACAACCTACTCTCTTGTCTATAAGAAAATGATTGATCAGTCCACTTGCTTCCTGTTCCGTAATTCCATTCGCCACGGGTGTTCCTGTTCCATAAGAAACTAAATCGCAGTCCATACTATCAACATCGAACGAAAGATAAAGAATGTCACATTCTTTTAAGTAATCAAGTACTTCTGCAGATACTTTTTCTACTCCATTCCTTCTAACATACTCCACACTGACATTATAAATGGAATTATTCGCAATAACATAATCTTCTGATTCTTCTGTATCTCTTACTCCAATAAAAACCAAATCTTCAGGATTAATTTTCGGTGCTATGCCTCCAACATTTTTTAACTTCTCCCAAGCTTCAATTACTTCTGGCTCTAATTCTTTTATTTTATGCTCTTTATTGTCAAAATTTAATGCAGTGGCTAAAGGCATTCCGTGCACATTGCCGGAGGGAGAAGTATATGGAGAATGTAAATCTGCATGTGCGTCAATCCATATTACACCTAAACGTTTATCGGGATTCGCTTTTTTTATACCTGCAATAGTTCCTCCAGCACTTGAATGATCTCCTGCTAATATCAATGGAAACCTGTTCTTTTGAAATGTTTCATCCACTTTACCGCAAATCCTATTAAAGACCTTTAATACGTCTTCCATTCTCTTTGCACTTGGGAAATCTATCTCCTCAAATAATCGATCATTTTCATTTTCAATTTTTTCAAGCGCGTGTTTATTAAAATAATCACTTTTACTATTAAAAGCAGCTATCCTTAAAGCATCTACACCAAGACTTGCACCTCTAGTACCAGCACCAATTTCTGAATTATTTTCGATTAAAACTACACGACTCATATCTGTAAATATTGACATTTAATACTAGCGAACTGCGAGTTTACTGAAAATTGTTTGAATTACAATGTTTATAAGGGATATAACACAAAAAAAGCACTTATTTGACAGCAAATAAGTGCTTTAATTATAGAAGATATTCTTTTTTTAGTTGTTTGCTTCGTATCTGGCTTTCAGTCCATTTAATACACCTTGCAATCTCTTAGCAAATGTCTTGTACTTTGAAACACCTCCAATCTTTGCTTTTTGAAGATAGTTGTCCGCAGAATCAAAGTCATTTATCCACATATAAGCTTCCGCTAAATTAGCATATAATAATGCAGTTACTTTTTTGTTAACTCTTTCTTTATTCTCAGAAGGGTAACTCTCTTCTAAAGCATCCTCCCAAAGTTCTATTCCATTTTCAATTTTAGCAATTGCACTTTTTCTGTCAACATCCTTAAAAAGTAAATCGTAACCCGATTTAACATTTGTATAAGCATCAATCAAATCTGAATAATCATGCCCTTTATGTTTTTTAACGGTATATATTTCCGTAGATCGCGTTCTTTTCGGGTAACCACATTTATCATTAATTAATGCGTTTACCGCTTTTAAAGAAGCAGCCAACATTGTTTTCTGTCTCTCAGCCCAAAAAGTATCATAGTTATCAATTAACCAAACTTGATGTTCATACTGATTATCATAAGTCTTGATATCAGATGTTTGTAGGTTATCATTAACCGTTTCTGAAAGAATTACCCCTTCTCCTGGAACTTCTATAGTAACCTTGATTGGCATTTTACAAGAACTTGTATATTTATATTTAGTTGCTGCACCAGTTCCAGTTTTTTTGACGGTAATACTCGCATTTCGAAAGCCCAATATTGTCAATGTAACGATAGCTCCACCTTCACCTTTTGTATATCCCTCAAGATTAATTGCACCACTTGTTTGAACCTCAGTAACATCCTCAGTTAATAAGGGAAGTTTTATCTAATCTTT
>Ga0209309_10000140_pt1 | contig 95848 bp, 93 predicted proteins | sample COGITO_mtgs_1204_2_FD_184807 | JGI IMG/M metagenome (GOLD analysis project Ga0209309, IMG submission 184807) | Pelagic marine microbial communities from North Sea - COGITO_mtgs_120412 (SPAdes) (version 2) | ecosystem: Environmental > Aquatic > Marine > Epipelagic ... | reverse complement strand
TCCACCCCCTGAAGCTCAGCTGATGCCTCGTTCAAGGCGTAAACTTCACACCTTTTCAGGATAGAGGTGTTTTTGTTATACTGCTGAAGTTATAGATTTCACATTCTATACAATTCACCCAAACAAGTCGATAGGCGAACTTCAGAGGGAGGAAGTTTGTAATCGAATTTACTTCGATTCAAACTGGAGGGAGAGTCCCTCCTAGTTATGGGGCATTAGCTCAGCTGGTAGAGCGCTTCGCTGGCAGCGAAGAGGTCAACGGTTCAAATCCGTTATGCTCCACCAATAAAATAATCCAACGACTGTTTGGATTATTTTATTGGTATAAAATCTAGCCCTGGGGTTAGGTTTTATATATTTGGACTATATGTCCGACGCTATTTCGGCTATCATGATATATATGTATCACAAAAATAAAAATTCAAATCACAGTACACAACCCAATGCGGTTGCCAGAACAAACCAATCAGACATAAAACTGAGCTTACCAAAGAAAGTTATGCTTGGGCTGGGAGGCATCTGTATTATTGCGCTTGGAGCATTTACCTCAGTACAGGCACTGCAATATTTTAATGAAGAACCAGAAACAATCAGTAGTGTATCCGACACACAAGAGAATACTAAAAATGATGCCAGCGTCAATGAGTCGGATGCTGGGCTATCTGATGAAGCAGCAGCTGAAATAGCCTTTGCCTCAGATCTACGGAACTGCACTCCTCGTAAAATGACATTCACTCATCTCCTGACCGGTGAAAAATTAGAAAAAGAAATCGTAGGTCTCATGGATGAAAAGTGTATTTATGAAGAACAGATGCCAAATGATGGTTTGATGAAGTGTCGATATGACGAGTCTCGGCGGGCTGAGGCGGCAAAATATTACGAAGCGTTTGCAAGAAGTAGTTCATTTTCGTCTGAATCCGATCTAAGTGCAGATGGCGGAGTTCAAAGCTCGGAGACGATAGATGGCGAACCAATCGAAAACCCATTAAACGAGACTATCAATGACGGAACATGTGAAATTACAGGCTACTAATCGGTGGCTTAGATGATTACCAAAAATTTCGTTATTTTGCTTCAGAATGTCTATAATAAGAATATGTTTAAAAAATTAATCCAAAAATCACTCCAGCGCTATGCTAAGAAATATCTCAAAACCCATTCACCACAGCTCATTGTAGTAACAGGTAGTGTCGGCAAAACCAGTACCAAAATCGCTATCGCTACAGTACTCGGCGAGAGATATCGTGTGCGTATGCAAGATGGCAACCACAACACTGAGATGAGTGTACCGCTCGCTATACTTGGTATCGAATATCCCGAGGACATCCGATCGGTTGGCGCGTGGATTAGTGTGTTTCAGGCAGCGCGCCTCCGTATATCTGAGCCGAAGGATGTCGATGTGATTGTCCAGGAGTTGGGCACTGACCGACCTGGTGATGTCGGACATTTCGGCAAATACCTAAAGCCTGATGTTGCGGTCGTCACGGCGGTGAGTCCTGAGCACATGGAATATTTTGGATCGATAGAGGCGGTCGCCAAAGAAGAGTTAGCGGTTACGAAATTTTCCAAATACACGATCATCAACCGAGATGACATTGATGAATCATACGCCGCGTATGCTACGACAAATTCTATTAGTACCTATGGACTAGACGAAAAAGCCGAATATCATATCGAGCTCGATGTTTCAGGTCCGCTCGAAGGTAGAATGGGACGACTCATCACCCCTGACTGGGACCCTATTTCGGTGAACTTGCAACTGATTGGTGATCACAGCGTGAAGGCAGCGGTAGCGGCTGGGTCAGTTGCGGCCAAGCTTGGACTAAGCGCCGAGCAAGTAGCTGTTGGGATGGCTAAGATTACCGCTGTACCTGGGCGCATGCAGCTGCTGAGTGGTGCAAATGAGACCTGTATCATTGATGATAGTTACAATTCATCGCCGCTAGCGCTTTCGGCAGCGCTCAAAACACTCCAGTCGATAGATGCGCCGAAACGTGTTGCAATTATTGGCTCCATGAATGAACTCGGTGGCTATTCTGCTGAGGCGCATCAGAAAATTGCTGAGCTGTGTGATCCGAGTAAGCTTGAGTTTGTCGTGACGGTTGGTGCAGATGCCGGTACGCACTTTGCTCCAGCCGCAAAAGAGCGAGGTTGTCAGGTAAAAGTCTGTGATTCACCGTATGAAGCTGGTGGATTCGTTAGGGGACTGCTCGAGCCAGGCATGGTTGTTCTGGTCAAAGGCTCACAAAACAGAGTATTTACCGAAGAGTCAATCAAGATTCTACTGCATGACATTAACGATGAACAAAAACTTGTCCGCCAGTCACCGAGCTGGATGCGCAAAAAACAAAGCCAGTTTCAAGCCGACATCAAAGACACCGACGATTGATCTTACTTACAGAGTGATATACTAAAGAAAAGTAACTGTGGAGTGAGATGATGCAACGCTACAATCCTTTAGAAATAGAATCTAAATGGCAAAAAATTTGGGATGAGAACGAGACGTACAAAGTCGATCTCGATGATACCTCAAAGCCAAAATATATAGGGTTTGGCATGCTGCCTGGCATCACTGGCGCAGGAATTCATATCGGTCATGGTCGAACGTTCCAGTTTGCAGATATCAAAGTTCGTGCTAAGCGTCAGCAGGGCTACAATGCTTATAATCCCATCGGCTGGGACAGTTTCGGGCTGCCAGTCGAGAATTACGCTATAAAAGTTGGTAAGAAACCGCGTGAAGCTCATGATGAGGCCAAAGCCAACTTTATCCGTCAGCTCAAACGCCTCGGCTACAGCTATGACTGGAGCAAAGAAATCAGTACCGCAGATCCAGAGTACTACCGCTGGACGCAGTGGATTTTTAATAAACTGTATGAGCATGGCCTGGCGTACCAAAAAGAACAGCTACAGTGGTGGTGTGAGACAGATAATACCGTGCTCGCCAACGAGCAAGTCGAGTCTGGTAATTGCTGGCGTTGCGGTAATCCAGTCACGAAAAAGAAACTGAAACAGTGGTTTTTCAAAATCACTGAATACGCCGATGAGATGCTAGAGGCAACCGATGCGCTTGACTGGACACCGATGGTCAAAACTATGCAAAAAAACTGGATTGGTAAATCTGTCGGTGCTGAAGTTGATTTTGCCGTAGAACACCATGATCCTATCACGGTGTTTACGACTAGACCTGACACACTCTACGGTGCAACGTTTATGGTACTCGCGCCAGAGCATCCAATGGTGACTACACTGACTACGGCTGATCAAAAAGAAGCAGTCGACAGTTATATCAAAACTGCCCAGTCCAAATCTGAAATCGATCGCATGGACGAAAAACGCGATAAAACTGGTGTGTTTACAGGGGTGGACGCCACGAATCCTATTAATAATGAGCAGATACCAATTTGGATAGCTGACTATGTTCTGATGGGCTACGGAACTGGTGCTATTATGGCCGTACCTGCGCATGATGACCGTGATGCTGCATTTGCAGAAAAATATGATATTAAAATTAGACCGGTAATTCAGTCTGATTCGGATGAAGAATTATTTACGGGCGACGGGGTGCTGATTAATTCTGGCGTACATGACGGACTGAACTCTGCAGAAGCCAGAGATCAGATTGTTGCTCATCTGGAGCGCGAAGATAAAGGCCGTGAGAAAACTAATTTTAAAATGCGTGATTGGCTTATCTCTCGTCAACGCTATTGGGGCGCACCGATTCCGATAATTCACTGCGAAAAAGATGGGGCGGTGGCCGTACCTGATGACCAGCTACCAGTTGAGCTACCGGATGTCGACGATTACAAACCGACTGGCGGCAATACTTCAGTGCTTGCCAGCGTGACTGACTGGGTTAATATCGAATGTCCAAAATGTGGCGGTCCTGGCAAGCGTGAGACGGATACGATGGACGGCTATGCCTGTAGTAGTTGGTATTTCCTACGCTATATGGATCCGTTTAACAGCGAGCAAGCTTGGGATCCCGAGCTCGAGAAGCACTGGGGACCGGTCGATTTCTATAACGGTGCCGATCATGCGGTTGCCCATCTACTGTACTCACGGTTCTGGACACGGTTTTTCTATAAGCTTGGTTTAACTCACGATCCAGAGCCATTCAAGCGCATGATGTATAACGCCTACATAATGGCTGAGGATGGCCGTAAGATGAGTAAATCTCTGGGTAATGTCATTGATCCACTCGAAATCATGGATAGTGGCTACGGAGCCGATAGTCTCAGACTTTACGAAATGTTTATCGCACCATATGACATGGAGGCGCCGTGGGATTCACGTGGTGTGCCGGGTACGTATCGGTTTCTGACAAGAGTCTGGACACTGGTGCAGGAATTTAATGCAGCTGAGCAGATTGAGCTGACTGATGTTGAGCGCTCACTAATCCAAAAGACCGCTCACCAGACCATCAAAAAAGTCACTAGTGATATAGAACATGAGAAATTCAACACTGCGGTCTCGAGCATGATGGAGGCAGTAAACGTCTATTACAAACTGCGAAATACCGAACGACTCGGCCAGTCAGCTGAGTGGCGATTCGCGCTTGAGTCACTGCTGATGGTGCTCTCACCATTTACTCCTCACATCACTGAAGAACTGTGGCAACTACTTGGTCACGGTGACACTATTCATATCGATCACTGGCCGGAATGGGACGAATCACTACTTGTTGAGGATGTCATCACTATGGCAGTTCAGGTAAACGGCAAGGTTCGAGCCGAGATTTCAGTAGCTAAAGATGCTGGCAAGGGAGCTATGGAGTCTATGGCGCTCGCAAATGAAAAAATCATAGCACTTTTAGGCACTAAAAAACCGACCAAGGTTATTGTTGTTCCTGGTCGGCTAGTCAGTATTGTTGTCTAGTTATTAATTTTCAGGATTAGGAACTGAACATAGTTCTGGTAATAGTTCTGCTTCACCAGACAACTTGTAATTTCCATTGCTGGAACCTAGGCCTAATCTTACTTCATTGTTTACTCTCAATTCGTCAAAATGACTGGGTAGCTTAGCCGCAATATCAGTAAAGTCACTGTTATCTACTTCAGGACCTAGATCTACATACTTTTGAACCAACTCACTGTAAGTGTCTATTGATCCTTCAGGCGTCTTAAGCTGTTTGCCGCTGCAAGCTACTTCTCCAGGAAGTGGTTCTGAGTTGCCACAACCTGTGAGGGCTACCCCAGCAAGCGTTGCTGTAGCTAGTGATGTCATAAATCTGTTTGGGTTGGTCAAATAATTGCTCATAACTTCATATTAACATAAGCTTAGTAATCTGTCAATACTATTACATAACAACATTGTGTATATCTGATAGATTTGGTATAGTTGAGCCAAGTTTAACAATAGTAATAAAGGAGATATCCAGTATGGGAAAGCCAAAAAAGCAGACTTCTATGCGCAAAACTGGACTTCGCCGCTCGCACCTAGCCTTGACTCTTGCTCGCAAAGTCAACGGTACGTCACCGGTAAAAGTTCGCACGACCAAAAGAGAAACTGGCAAAGTTACTAAATAGTTACCTATTCTAGGTAAAGCTATCGTTATTTAATAGAATACTAAAATAAAACGGAATCAAGATCTATGGCATCTAATCGTCACCTGGGCAGAATGATTGCATTGCAGACATTGTACGAATTTGATTTTCGGACAAGCTGTAATGATGAGTCTGTATCTCTCAGTGAAGTTCTCGCACGAAACATTGAGCGCTATGAAAAAACGCTTGACGACAGAGAGTTTGTCGAGCGTCTCGTGGCAGGTGTTAGTGAGCGAACAGAAGAGTACGATGCACTTCTGCAGCCGATTGCTCCTGAATGGCCACTATCTCAAGTTGCCAAGATTGACCACGTAATACTGCATATGGCGACGTTTGAGTTACTTCAGCTTAAGGATGAAGTACCACCAAAAGTTGCGATAAACGAAGCTGTTGAGCTCGCAAAAGCGTTTGGTTCCGATAACTCCTCTAAATTCGTCAATGGTGTGCTAGGCACACTCTATCGGACAGAGGTAGAAGGTACCGCTAATGCAAAGTCAACCGTTTGATAAGTTAACTAAATATTTCAAGAAAAAACCATCTATTGATGAAGTTGTTCGTGAGCCAACTGCTGGAGGCATAGTATTCCGCCGTACGAAAGCTAGTAAATTACAAATTTTACTGATCCAAGATGCTAAAGATCGTTGGACTATCCCTAAGGGTCATATTGAGGAGGGTGAGACTGCCCAAGAGACAGCACTTCGTGAGATAGGCGAAGAAGCTGGTATCACTGAGTCAGAAGCCATCTGTTGGCTCGGTAAGATACATTTTCGCTATCGTCGTATGAATACACTCGTACTGATGACTACTCAGATATATCTTGTCAAGGCGCTAGGTGACACTGATGCGATCAAAAAAGAAGAGTGGATGAATGGTATCAAATGGTTTGAATTTAATGAAGCTCTCGATAAAATTGAGTACGAAGATATAGGTAAATTAATGCTCGTAGCTAAAAAAAGGATTCGTCATGCAGGGCTTTGACGTCGCGCCGTATGAAGCGTTTGCTCGTGATGTACTACAGATAGAGTTCGATAACATTGAGCTATTAGTGACCGCGTTTACGCACCGTAGCTACATGAATGAGCATAAAAAAAGTGCCAAAGCACATAATGAGCGGCTAGAGTTCTTAGGTGACGCAGTTCTAGAGCTATCTGTAACGGATTATTTATACCGCAACCATAGTGAGCCTGAAGGCATCCTGACGAGCTGGCGTAGCGCGCTTGTTCGAACTGAAAGTATTGGAGAAGCCGGTGCAGCGCTTGGCTATGAATCACTGCTACGTATGAGCCGAGGTGAAAAACGCGGTAGTGACCGAGCTCGTGCGCAAATATTGGCTAATTCTTTTGAAGCGCTCATCGGAGCTATTTATCTCGAAAAAGGCTACGAAGTAACCGATACGTTTATTCAAAGGACTATTCTCTCTAAGCTTGAGATGGTACTTTCGACTGGTTCGTGGCGCGATCCTAAGTCGCATCTTCAAGAGGTGTCACAGAGTCTTGATAGCCAGACGCCGCAGTATCGTGTGCTCAGCGAAGAAGGTCCCGACCATGAAAAAGAATTTACCCTCGGTGTATTTGTTGGTGAGAACATGATGGGTAAAGGTAGTGGTCCAAGTAAGCAATTCGCCCAGCAGCGTGCTGCCGAAGCCGCTATCGAACAATACGAAAAGCGTGAGAAAAAATAACAGATTGACTTTATCTGTTATCACCGTTATAATCACACATTGAATTGTTATAAAACCTAGTGAGACTAGAGTAATAAAAGGAAGTTAGAATACATGCTCGCAATCCGTTTGCAACGAATTGGCCGTAAAGGCTATCCAACCTACCGTATCGCCGTTCAGGAATCACAACGTCATCCCACTAGTGGGCGTGTCGTGGCTTATGTCGGTAGCTATAACCCACACACTAAAGAGACTATGGTAGACGCTGAAAAAGTAGCGATTTATCTAGGTAACGGCGCTCAACCAACTCCTCGCGTTGTTCGCATTCTCGAATCTCAGAAAGTAAAACTTCCAAGCTGGGTCAAGACTACAGAATCTAAGAAGCAAAAATCAGTTAAAAACACTGACAAACTTCGTAAGCACCAGCCTAAGGAAGAAGTTGAAGAGCCAGAGCCAGCTGAAGAAGCTATCGCTGCTGAAGCCTAATCTATACGCTAATCAAAAATACCTCTCACTAAGTGAGAGGTATTTTTGATTAGCGACAGCTTTATGAGTTATAGTAGAAGTATCAGTAGATAAAGGGAGGCAGTATGTCCAGCATTGACCAACAGTTCATAGAATTTATCGTAAAATCACTCGTATCACATCCCGATGATGTAGTCGTTGACCGTATTATCGACGAAAAAGGCGTTCTGCTCAGTCTGACAGTCCATCCTGAAGACCTCGGACGTGTCATAGGTAAACGTGGTGCTACCGCTCAGAGCCTGCGCTCATTGCTCCGTGCGCTCGGCACCAAAAACGATGCTCGATACAATCTAAAGATTGTTGACGTTGATCGCCCAGAAGGTGAACGCGAGCACCCAGCGCCTACTCAGGAGCAAATAGATGCTAGCAAAGAGGAAGAAGTAGCCTCCGATCTATCCACAGATGACTCAAGTGTGGATGAGCCAACAGATGAGCCTGTGGATAACGAAGAGCCAGAATCAGACCGTATGGCTAAAACCCGCAAAGAGCTTGCGGACTTAGACGATCTTGATATATAATTAGCCATAAGTTCAAAGACACCTTCGAACTGCGAGAATTACCCGAGCGATGCAACTGCATACCGGAACTTACCTACCGAAACTTTTGTAGAAGTTTAGTAGGCGAGCACAATAGCTCACTGTGAGCATCAGGTTTATGCGTAAGAGAAATCTTTGCAATAACATGATGAGAGCCTTGTTTGTGCAAAAAACCTACCCTCAAGTGAGTGGTAGGTTTTTTGTTTGCAACTCACTAAACTATCAATCGTTGATGGCTTAGTGAGTTGCCCGAGATTTCTCTACGAGCAACCTAGTCGGTTGGTCGGATGCGCTCTCGGGCAGCGCTACTTCTCTTTCTTGTTGTCGTTTCTTATTTTGATCCTCCTCTGGTAGGCTTCGGCATTAGCAAGCACATCTTTGGTTTTGTGCTTTAGAGCCTTCTCAAGCCTCTTCTGTTGTGCGGATTTTTTCTCTGATCTTGCCATCCCAAATCCTTTCACGGTATCTATCTCCCTGATAGATGAATTATATTATAAATTTTTTAGCAATTACAGTCAAGTACTGGTATCCTTAAAGAATGAAAAAATTTCAAGTCATTACACTTTTCCCTGAGATGTTTTCAGGAGTATTTGAGGGTTCAATGATGTGGAAAGCGCAGAAAGATACTATTGTTGAACTCTCTACTGTTAATCTACGGAAATTCGGTCTAGGTCCTCGCAAACAAGTCGACGATACACCTTATGGTGGTGGTGATGGAATGCTACTGATGATTGAGCCGCTGTGGAATGCAGTCATGAAAGCTAAGGAGAACGATCCTGGTGCGAAAGTGCTACTTATGACGCCTCGTGGCACTCGCTGGCAACAGTCGTTGGCTCAAAGCTATAGCGAGACTGACCACGGCTATATATTCATATGTGGACGCTACGAAGGCTATGACGAGCGCATACTTGAGCTCGTGGATGATCAGATCAGTGTCGGCGACTACGTATTGACAGGTGGCGAGCTGCCAGCTATGACTATCGTCGATAGTATTGTTAGGCTGCTACCTGGCGTACTCGGCGGAGAATCAAGCGCGGCTATCGAAAGCTTTGCCGACGGTGAGACGCTGGAATTCCCGCAGTATACTCGTCCTGATAATTTTGAAGGCAAGACTGTGCCAAGTGTACTTCTTAGTGGCCATCATGGTGAGATTTCTAAGTGGCGAAATGAAAACTCGTTTAAATCATCTGATTGATAGTATCAATTACAGATAGTATGAATACATTAATTAGCAATTGTTATTTTATGTATATTTGCTGAATACACTTCGCAAACCATGCAATATGTGGTCTGCAAAATGCAAAATTAGACTTGGTTTAGTTAGAACTGTACGTTTAAACAGTAGCCAGTACGCCACCTAGTTTACCGGCATGTAGCAGATATAAACTAACCAAGTTATATAAGTCATAATTATGTCTTAAACCGTTAATGCCCAGGACAGAAGTCCTGGGCATGTGAGAGTTTGTGGTGGAAACTAGGCGAATACGAACATCAACTTTTTGTATTTTTGTTTTTGTTTTTGTAAATCGCTTATGAGTAACTATAGCGCATAGTTTTTATCTATACAAGTGAATTAGTTCATAATACAACGTACTGTAATGCCGTATACTAATAAAAGTAATCAAGGAGGTTCTATGAAACTATTTGCAACAGCGTATGCGCACTGTGACTTGCCGTGTGGAGTTTATGATCCAGCACAAGCTAAGATTGAAGCTAAGAGTGTCAAAATGATACTTGAAAAGATGCAGGATATGGAAGGCGATGACCGGACACGTGCCGTCATTATCAAGGAGCAGCGCGCCGAGCTTGTCAAACATCACTTGATGGTACTTTGGGCAGACTATTTTAAGCCAGAGCATCTTGAACAGCTCCCTGAGCTTCATGAGACGTTTTGGAAAGCGATTAAGCAAGCAGGCGAGTGTAAACACAATTTTGACGTACAGTCTGGTGAAAAACTCGTTGATATGTGTGAGCAAATCAGTGAAATGTTTTGGTCAACTAAAAAATAGCAGATGAGTCAGTGATATTTTTTCGTAAAGTATCAGGTAATAGTATGTCGCCCACGTATAGCGAGGGCGACATACTTGTTGTCAGTCAAAAACAAGCCAAAGTTGGGGATGTCGTAATTGCTAAAGTTAAGGCTAGGGAAGTCATCAAACGAGTCGATAAAATGAATGATACATCAGTGTACTTACTTGGTGATAATTCAGACCGCAGTACTGATAGTCGAGCTTATGGTTTTGTATCTAAACAGGCTATACTAGGAGTTGTTATGAGTAATTTTCCATTCGTTAAATCGCACCCAGCGCCACCTCTAACCTATAAATATGGTCGCTACATCGGCTGGGGCGCATCACTTATCGTCGGATTTTTTGCCGTGCTACATCTGCTACGGGTTGATGCGTTCGTATCAGAACTAAATAGAGCACTGCCGGGTGGTTATACTGTTGCGGCAATTATCGGTGGACTTATCATTTTGATTGAGCTCGGTGCAATACCGTTTCTTCTAAGACTAAAATTGAGCCCAGCTGCTGGATTCATCAGCGGGGCTCTTGGTATTAAAGCGCCACTTATCTGGCTACTTATCAGTATATGGACTATAGGATCTGGTGTTAGTAGCGCCCAGTTTGGTGAGTTTGTCGTCCGTGATACCAACATCTGGCTGCTTGTAGGGAACATTATCTGGCTTTCACTGGCCTATGTGGCTATTTGGTCACTCGGTTACGACAGAGCCTACTCGCCGTACTTACAACGAACCTTTGGTTCGAAGAAAAAGTTGGGTGATAAAAAGACATCTAAGTCTAAGCCAAAAAACTAGCCCAGCATACGTTTAGATGCTATAATCGTCTCTGTTATTCCATTATATTGGGATGTCGCCAAGTGGTAAGGCACTGGTTTCTGGTACCAGCATTCGGGGGTTCGAATCCCTCCATCCCAGCCATGAAAATAGCTCTAGGTCATTTATGACTTGGAGCTATTTTCATGGTCAGTGATCGGGATTCGAACGGGAGCAAAAGTCTTTGCTCCCCGGCACTTCTGGAGATTAATCGACAGAAGCGAATCCCTCCATCCCAGCCATAGAAAAAGACTGAACACCCGCTCAGTCTTTTTCTATAACTAGGCTGTCGGGATCCGAGCCCCCGAATGTTTTGCGAAGCAAAATACATTCGGGGGCTCGGTGTAGCGCAGTGCAGAAAAGAAAGCAGCGCCAGCTATTTTCTTTCCAAGCAAGCGGAGGAGCGGAGCGATATCCCTCACTGTCTCCCCCGGCACTTCTAGGGATTGATCGATAGAAGTGAATCCCTACATCAACAAACTAAAACCTGCCTGATAAGTTAGATTTTCATCTAACTGGTTCGAACCTCGATCAAGCTTGAATCGTGAAAAGTGGGTCGTGAGGGCAGCATTACGCTTTCATGAAATCACACCACTCCTGGTTGTCCTTGTACCAGAGCACTACAGTTTGCAGAGATTCGCCAAATGCGTATTTAGGCTCCCAGCCAAGATCTCGTATTTTTGAGCTATCAAGTGAGTACCTGAGATCATGACCGGGTCTGTCTTTGACATACTTAACCACTTCGCCAAAAGCCACACCGAGAGTTTCGCAAATTTGCTCAACAATATATATGTTCTCGTGTATCTCCCTAGTGCCTACGAGGTATCTATTCCCAGATTCACCTTTTTCCAATACCGTCACTACTGCTGAAGCATGATCTTTTACATGTACCCATTCACGTTGTTGTTTCCCCGTCCCGTAGACCGGGAGTTTGTCGCCTTTGATGGCAAGCGTGGTGAGCCTAGGTATCAATTTATCGAGACTTTGGTAGGGGCCGTAATTATTGGCGGTATTAGTTATCGTGATCTTCATATCGTAGGTAGCACTCCACGCAAGTGCTATTGATTCTCCCGAGGCTTTCCCGGCAGCATAAGGGTTTCGTGGACTAGTGCTAGACATTTCATCAAAAGACCCACTTTCAATGTGTCCAAATACTTCATCTGTCGAAACATAGTGAAGCCTTTTTATATTGTTTTCTTTCGCAGCCTCTAACACATTTTGAGTGCCGATTGCATTTGTATATATTGTTAGTCCTGGATCACGTATGCTGCGATCAACTGCTGCAATAGCCGCACAATGTATCACTGCATCAAAAGAGCCTGCAAGACTGTTCTTAAGTGCGTCAGGGTCGCGTATATCTCCATGCACAATCTCAGCCTTGCCTCCAAGTAGCTCAATTGTTTTCGGGTTTGTACTGTATGGGTCGAAGTTGTCAAAAATTGTAACCCCATAGCCTTTTTCTAGTAGCGCTGAGGCGATATGTACACCAACGAAACCGGCACCCCCAGTCAAAAATATTTTTTTCATGTCCTTATCCTCCTTAAAAAGTCTTTGTTATGTTCAATCACCTCGTCGATGGCATCTGGTATGTCAGGGAGGATATATCTGAGGTTTGTGTTTTTTAGTACTGAGTGCATAGGGGATTTTACTGTGCTGGGGAAATGATCAGATGATACTGGTACTAATTTGACAGCTACATCGGCTCTTGTGAAAAGCTGCTTTACCAGGTCATAGCGGGATATTGGGTCAGGGTTGACCGCGTGAAAGATGCCGTAAGATTTATCTATGGTTATATTTAGTATCATATTGGCTGCGTGCGGAGCATAAGTGAGACTACCGGTTGTGTCTGATACTATCTTTAGCTCCTCTACATTGTCCGCTAGTTTCCTGAATATGGCGCCAATCATTTTCTTGTCTTTTATCAGATCTTCAGATAGCATCCATCCTAGCCTTACGATTGCATATTTTTTTGGGTTCAATGCAACCATTGACTCTTCTCCAGCTAGTTTAGTTAAGGCGTATGTATTTGTAGGCTTTTGAGGAGTGCCTTTTTCAGTAATACCCTCACAATTATTTTGACCAAAAACTGCATGAGTAGATATGTACGTCAAAAACAGATTATGCTTTTGAGATAATCTAACCATATTTTTAGTACCCTCTGTATTCACTCTCTTTGCGAGTTCAGGATGTTTTTCACAATATTCGAGATCCGTGATAGCTGCAGCGTGTATCAGTGCATCAAAGTTATTGTTCTTTAAGTATTTTGAACACTGATCGTAGTCATTGATGTCAAACTCCGAATGACTCGGTGCATTTAAAAGGACGCTATCAATTGTTTGTGCATATTTGCATACTGCTTGGCCTAGGGAGCCACTGCCGCCTGTGACGAGTACTTTCATATGAGTATAATAACTCATTTTCAGTAATAGCTGTAAATTCTCGCTTGAATAATTCAATTGTGCTGATTTTTTCTACAATTTTGTCTCAAAACCCAAACAAATCAGACAACAAAAACTTATCACGAGCCGGATGACTTGGAATATTTGTTATGATAAAGATATGAATCGCATCATACCGGACCCTCATCTACTTAGCTGGACTAGGATTGAGTCCTGTATGTCTACCTTTCGTCCAGCTAGCTCAGGTTTTACGCTTGCTAGACGTGGACAGGTCACACTATTAGATGGAAAAACAGTTTTTATAAAGATTGGTACGGATGATAGAACCAGAAAGTGGATCAGTAAAGAAATTGATGCATATACTTTTTTGAAGTTTAACGGTTATCCATATATCCCTGATCTACTATCAACGAGCGAAGACTTCAATGCATTTGCACTTAGTTTTCTAGGCGAAGACAATGGGTGGGAATGGGAAACTAACTGGACCGAGCTACGGCTTAGCAAAACTCTTGAGGCTATGGATGCTTTAGCAAATATTGAAACTGATCAATTTCCAGATAGCTTTAATCAAATACGTATGATGAAAGAAATCAAAAATTCATGGCAAACTTTTAGCGATGATGTTGATTCACGTTGTCAGCTTGAAAAAAGACTGATTACATTTGATAGACAGGAAATTGCGCAAGAAATATGTAGCCATGGTTTTTTGGCTCAAAAATTTAATTTCGATTTTCCTCAAAATACACTAGTACATTACGATGTGAGAAGTGATAATTGCGCATGGAACCCAGTAACGCAACAAGTAAAATTAATCGATTGGAATTGGATTCAGCTCGGTAATAAAGAAATAGATACAAATGCGTTACTTGTGAGCGTTGCGAAATCAGGCTATGAATTGACTTCAACTGCTAAAAATAGATTGCATAAAAACGCGCTCATGTGGCTTGCTGGCTCCTGGTTTGCCGCAAGCATTCAACCCATAGATGGCAGTTCATCTGAGTCTGGCAATTTACGGGATTACCAGCTAGAATCTGCCATAGTTGCTTACGAACTAGCTACAAGTATGTAATTCAGATTCAGCTACACTCACCTTAGAGATTTTTTGATCTTGAGATGTATCGTATCTACTATGCTAGACACATGTCCATAAATGATGCAACTAAATATTAGCTTGAATCAATCTTGGGAAGTATAGATTCTTTAGTAAAACACACATTCTCAAATCAAGATGAAGTATATGTAGTTTCTGATTTTGATAAAAAATACTATCTTAAAATTGCAGATAATTTAGAGGATGAATATAATAATACAAGATGATTGAAGAGCTATATTAACATACCCGAAATAGTGGGTTATGAAAAAAATGAAGGTAGAGACAGCTTGCTGCTTAGTGAAGTTGATGGAAAAAGTTCGGTAGAATCAAAAGATGATTTCGAGTACCGGGAGATCGCAATATTGTTTGCGCGAAGTGGATCTAGCTGATGCAATATGGAGTCTTCAGAGAAACCTTGGATAAGGTTATGGAGAGCTATTTTTAGAGCACTATGGTGAGTTTAAAAAGTCTGAAATAATTCAAAGTGCACTTGATTTTGCATATAAATCTTAAGAATTTTTATACTACCGACAAACTTAACCTTCAGATAGAGAAATTGTACTCATAACATCCGGCCAACCGTCTGGCCGAGCACGTTTGAGCTCGTAAAAAGAGCTTACGTTAGCAAGTTTACTCAGACCATCCCAAATAGCCAAGGACTCATCTAGATCTGGTAGAGTTTGAAGTACCGGTCCGAAATAACCGGCTCTGTTGCCGTCAGCTTGCTCAAAAATAATAGTCGGTACTCCGATATCCTCACCTGCGACGTCGGTAGCTGATTCGATAACAGCTTGAAGCGAATTATCTAAACTGCTATCAGTGGCTTTTTCTATGAGATCAGTTTGCAGATTATGTGCACTCAATATTTCTGCAATCAAGGCATCATCAAAATCGCGTTTATCAACGTGGAATGCTTTACCAAAACTAGTGTATAGATTGATTAGTGTTGCATCGCTGTCTGCATTAGCGGCCTGTATGACTCGTAGCACTCGATGAGAAGCGCGGTGCATGTCGCCATGAGGCGTACTGTCATTTTCGTTCGTACTATTCAGCTCATCATTTTTGAGCGCCAGACTAAATGGTTGCCAGTCTATGTAAATCTCACGATGTTCGGCTATGGTTAATAACCAGCGACTTGTAATCCAGCAGAACGGGCAACTTGGGTCAAAGTAAAAAGATATGTTCATGCACTCTATAGTAACGTGATGGAGGCAGACTGTCGATTGTATGTGTCACCTCATATAAAACATGATATAATGATGTTAAATAGAATAAAGTGAACGGATACTACATGGCTAAGCACAAAAATTGGCACGGCGCCTCACGCAAACGACTTTTGAAGAAAAAAGCTAAAATCGCTGCGAAAAAATAAATAACTCGCTAAACAGTAAGCTGTGAGTATAAAATGAACGATTCTAACGAAATAAACTATTGTACTTCGAGCGATCAGTTTGATGCCATACGCCTATATTTAGTAGAAAACAGTATTGAGCTATTGATTACTGATTATAATGGCGTTCTTGATAACTATTACAATCAGAAAAAAATATTTTTTTTGAATGTACTTGGCGATAATAAAAAGCTACTGGCTGATTTATGGGTGCATGTTGAGAAGGAGTATCTCAAGAATAATACAGTTGGTATTGGTGACTCGATTAAGTTATTTTTCGCTCATAGAGATTTGGTATTAAGTGGCAAGCAGGAGCGCGAACTCGTAAAAGGTATAGAAAACTTACGCATCACTCAAGAAGCAACACACTTTCTAGATGACTTAGAGATAGATTTCATAATATACACTTCATTAAATGAGCCGCAGTTACTGGAGTCAATGGGCGATAAAAAATATGCGAAATATACTCGAGATGATGCGTCTGAAGGCAAACCTTCTTCCGTTAATATAGTAGATATAGTTCAGAAATATAACATAGATATATCGAAAGTGTGCGTGCTTGGTGATGGACTTACTGATGACGTGATGCCTGCTAAGCTCTTGGGCGCACATACAATACTTGTTTCGCCTTACGTATCTATGATCACTTAGTAGATAGTTGGAAAATTATGTGAGCAACTGTTTAATCTCACTCAAAATAGTTTCAGCATTCCCTCGCATAAACACACCATTAACTGTGGAGGCCAGTTTTTCGACTGATTCTTTTCTCGCCAGAGAAAGTTCGGGATTATCAAAAGAAGGCAATGAGTGCTTAAAACCTGTAAGCATACCATTAACTTGTCTTATGTCTCTCGAAATCTCATCATTATACATCCATAGTTTTTTCTCATAACTCATATCAAATTTTACGATGCTTTGCTCGGTTGTTAGTATTGCGTAACACAGAAGACCGAGCCTGGGTGTTTTATCCGTAGCTGAAGGCATTATACCTCCAGCCGCTTGATTTGTTTTGAGGTCATTTAGTATTCGCTTTGTGCCACCGACTATAGCGTCATTATGGATTGAAAATTTTTCATCAGCTATCCAAGTCCAGCCTTTTTTAGCGGCGGTTGCTGCGATGGTTGTTTTGCCAATACCCGATATATTACCTATAAAACCGACGCCGACTGATTGATCTTCAGTAAACAAAGATGTGCCGTGGAATGAATAGATACCATTGTACTGTCTTAAGCGTTCTAATTCCGACTCAATGATAATAATTATTTCTTTAATATACGCAGCTGAGGTTGCTATCGTTCGTTTCTTGAGGTTGTAGTCATTTGTAGTCTGTTCCGTAACGTTCCATAGTATTGAACTAGCTCCAGTAGTTTTTATTTGACAGCCAGGAATATATTCATACCAAAATGTATGAGTCATGAGTTGAGCGTAAAATTCGCTTGAGCTAAAAATATTGAGTTCAATGTGGGCGGTAAAACTTGAAATGAGTAGTTTATAGTGCATGACGATATATCTCTATAAGTTCTTTGGTTTTTTGCTCCCACGACCAACCAGCTTTTATTTTCGACTGTAAGCGCTGGGCGGTATTTGAGCGGTAATCGTTATCGGCAAGTAAATCAGCCAGGGCAACACCTAATGAATTGATATCACCAGGAGATATAATTATAGACTCCTTGGCTGAGATATCAATTAAATCTGTCATACCAGATCCAGATGTTGTCACTATTGCACACCCTGAAGCGCTTGCCTCAAGTAGTGTCGTGAGAAGTCCTTCTTTTGAGCGAGAAGGGCACGCGAACACTTTTGAATCTCTATACAGTTTTTTTACCACTTTGGTGGATGGCTTTTCGAGAATAGTTACGTGTTTTAAGTTTCTTTCTGCGACTATGGATTTGATAACAGGAAGATATGGCCCATGTCCTGCCAGGACAACTTTAGTGGTTTTATCAACGGTACGAAGAATATCATCAATACCTTTATGTTCAAGGAACCGACCAACGTACAGCACGTCAATTGGTCTTTTGCTCGTAGGGTCTCCCGTGTAAATACTTGCGTCGATACCATTTAAGAATATTGATGGTTTTAAATGAGGGTATTGGTTACTCCACCATGATTTTATGGATTGTGAGTGAGCTATGGTGCTGTTTGGAAGCTGTATTGCTTTATCCATTAGACTATCGGCTGTGTCAGGGTTTCCATGTAAATGAAGTAGCGATTTACTACGCTTTGGAACGTAAAGAGCGTCAATAGACAGATGGGTTATGAATAGATCTGCATCGGCGAATTTATCGTATTCAGAAGAAGCAGTTGCTCCAAATATGTTTGATATTTTGTAAAATGTTGGCCATGTGCTGTCAGGTAGCGGACAGTCTATAAGCTCAATTTCAATAATGTGCAAACCATCTGGTTTACTGTGCTTCATGTCATGAAAAGTATCAGTTGGTTTAGTGGATTTTCGAGTAAAGAATCGTATTGTTTCGCCCTGACGAGCAAGATGAATCGCCATATTGATGGTCACTGCTTCCATGCCACCCAAATAGTTACTCGCATGTGGGCTAATGATATTTATGATCATTTTAAACTTCTTTTTTTTCGTATTGCCAGTAGTTTGGCTGATACTTTACCCATTTATAGGACAGTTTTTCGCCTGCAACAATTAAACTATATGCTGCAAAATACATTGTCTCTTTGGCGCTACAGCGCAATAGGATGTATCCCCAATCTAGTTTTAATGGACATGATTTTACGTATTCATCGAACTCGGGTATTGAATACACGATAGACCTGTCTTCAAATACACGACGGTATACTTTCCAGTGTCTAGAGAGGCTGTCATTGGGCATGAAAGAGACTTTGGCTCTATAATCAAGGCGTATACTTTCTTTGCCATAGTGATGAAATAACCACCCTGGTAGGTAAACGTCATCACCTATTACATCGAGCGGTAGCAATGGCAGAATCGTACTTGACCTCGCACACCACAATCGCCCATGAAAATAGACTTTTAATTTTTCTTCGCGTCCATTGAGCTCTGGAATTGGGTCAGATGAAGCATACTTATGATAAGACGTCGTGTCAGCATATGTTATTTCTGCTTCAGGTGTTCTTGATCTGACTGATACGATTCGAGCGATTAATTTTCTATATAGATTGCTGCTGTTGGACGCTTTTGGGACAGGGTGACCACCAACAACTATTAGTTTTTTATGTTTTTCTAGCTGGTTAAATAAAACATTGAAAGATTCGGGATCCACTTCACCATCACCATCAGTTTTGACAAGCATCGAGTCACTGTATTTCTTTGCAGCTACTTTAAAAAGCTGGTTCATAGCAGGAAGGTATCCACTCTTGGAGTGGATTACATCTAGAGGAGCCTTATTCCATGTACTAACCAGTTGCTCAGTTTTGTCGCTGCAACCGTTTATGCACACCACTATTTTTACAAGTGTATAGGACTCAGCTTTTAGGGATGCAGCATAGATATGGTCCAGGCAGCTTATAATAGTTGCTTCCTCGTTATAAGCAGGTATAATAACCACATAGCTTTTTTTGGTTACTCCATCAAAGTTTTGAGACATAAATCAAAGTATACCCTATTATAGTATAATGTCAATACAAGAACAGTCTATAGAGGCGTTGCCAAATTTGAGCAAGATCGATCTTGCCAAGAATATTGGCTTTTGCGCGTTGAAACCGGATTATAGAGATATATCTGGAGACTTTTCTGATGATCTTGGGAGAAATGGTCTTGAAGTAGTCCACAGCGCTGATGTGCAGCTCAATAAAGGACTTATTGACTATATCTATAGCGACAGTCATGGTGAAGACTTTTATCCTCATATGCGCGATATGCTTGCAAGTAGGGCTATTCATGCAATTCTGGTGGCAAAACAACCTGGGGCATCTGAAGACATGCCTGCGCAGGGTGTTTTAGAATCACTCAAACGAGGGACTAAAGGCTATCCAAATCTACGCGCTAAATATCATCGCAATGAACATGTTGTAAGTGACAGCGATTTCGAAGATTGGCAGCACAAAAAACATCCACACCCAGACCAGATGACATTAAAAATTACACAGCAAAATGTTTTTCATGCATCTGATGGACCTCATGATGCTATCGGTACGTTACTACGCATGCGAGAATCAACTCATCCTGAGATTAATGGGTTTTTTAATGAGATGTATACTCCTGCTTCAAGAGAAATCATGCGTGGGCTTGACATCATTCGGTTACGACATTATCGTGAAAGAGATATGACAGATATAAAAAGAGAGTGGCGCGTCATCGATGAGATGCCAGTGTCTAGCGAGACGGACCCCATTCGTCAAGTGTATGTATGGATGCTAACCGAAGATAATCATGTAGTGATTGTCAGTAAAGACAATGTCAATTGGCAGTTGCCCGGCGGTAAGCCCGACGGTGAAGAAACTGCAGTTGAAACGGCAGTTCGAGAAGCCTACGAGGAAACTGGTGTTGATATATCGGAATATAACGAAGACGTCACTTTTTTTGGAGAGTATTCTATTAAAGGCGATACGGATAGTAATTTAGAACAGTATAGACAGGTGCGTTCGTGGCTGAAACTACCGCTGCTTTCTAGTGAACTTATGCTTACAACTGCTGGTGAATCTACCACTCAACGATCGGAAGACGCAGTGAGATTCGTAAAGGCAATACCTGTAGAAAATGTAGTTGATTATATCGAGTGGCTACCAAGAGCTGATGAATATAAGGCGCTTAAACGTACAAAAGTCATAAGCGTCTAATCACTCCGCGTGAACTAAGTAGACTTTTGTCGAACGCTTAGTCCAAGACCTTGGAATGTTTGGCATGCAAAATAGGGCTCTGTAGGGTTGCTGGCTTGTTTATTATACGCATAGCCAAGTAGGTCAAACTCAGTTGCTTCATTAGCTGAGTTTATCCGGTTTTGTATGAGCCAACGCACATAAGCGCCACGTGCTATTTTAGAGTGAACTACGACTTGCTTGGGGACTCCGGCTGAGTCTAGAGTTATAAATTTTGGTGTAATGATAGTTCTGCCTTGTAGATAGGGGAAGACTGCTTTAGTGTATTCTGCTGAGGAAAGATTGAATACTAATTCATCCTCCGGAAGCACGCATGAGATAGATTCTCCCCAGAATTTGTATAGATTATTGAACGGTTTATCTGGAAATGTATAGCCTATTTCGAGGCGATAGGGCTGTATTCCATCAAGTGGTCGAAGTACCCCATACAATCCGGAAAGGATGCGTAGATGTGTATTTGCGTAGTCACGATCTTCAGTCGATAACTCAGATGCTTGCAGTCCGCTATACATATCACCTAAGAATGTATCAATAGCAGGTGATTGAAGTGAAGCTGTTGTATTCCATGAGCTCATCATATTGAGTGTTTTGATAGCCATTTTATTTGAAATATGCATACTAGTGCTTAATTCAGATAGGGAAAGATTGCTAATGTAGTGAGCGATGGTTTTAGCTTGCTCTAATAGCTGAGGCTGGCTGAGCGACAGCTCATTTTTATCGGCAGTTCGCATAGTTTTGGATGAGTGGAAGAGAATTAATGCCATGGAACTAGTCTACTGTATGGATATCGTGGCTGTCATAGCGCTTTTAAAAATGATTCAGCGATGGCTTTTTGTCCTTGGGCTGTTGGATGGTAGGGGGCGTCATCATTAAGCCCTTGCACCCATGTGTTTGAGCTACAGAGCTCATGTCCTGAAAAATCAATTGGCACATATGTTACGAAATCGTATTTACTGGCAATGTATGCAATAGAGCGGTTGAGATAGCCTACTTGTTCACTTAGCCAAGCCGATTCTTTGTTCGTAATGCGATCTGCGTCATCACACGTCACTTTATTTATTGGGTTATAGTAGCCTGACAAGAGTACCGTGGGTGGATTACCGTTACTATTTTTCTCAATCTTATACATAGCCCAATACAGTTCAGCTCGCATGTCGGCCCTGTACGCAACGGCTCGAGTCTTATCTAGGTATGAGCCGCAGCGCCAGACGTAACAGTCTCGGATCACATTAAGCCAGCGTACATCATTAGCACCGATAGTCATGGTGATGAGATCTGGGTCTGAGCCACGAGAGAATGCACGGTCAAGTTGCGGGTCAAGCGTATACTGACCACGGTCTTGTTCATCATAGATACCTTCATCTACTTTGGCGCCACTACAAGCAAGTTGTTTAACGGAAGTATCCAGCTGTTTAGCGACTATATACGGGTAGGCTTTTGTGGACCGATCGCAAATTTTGCTTTTGTTTGCGCCAAGCCCTGCACCCGATGCGACAGAGTCACCCATTGATATGTAGTTGTCGTATGACATTTGAGCGGCTGATGATTGTGTTGCAAGTATACAGGCTAAAGCCGTGGTACATATAGTATAGAGTACATATTTTTTCATGGAGTCTCCCGTGTTTAGGTCACGTTAATAATTACATTATACTCCTAAGTGGCCGCAGTTATGTAATCAAGTTCACATTAGACAACAAAACGCTCGTATTGACAAAACGTAATCAGCATGCTACTGTAGTGAAAGCATAAAAATGCTGGATGAATGCCTGAGCTTCGAAATTCTTGTAATTCATCATAAATAAATGAATTACATAGAAAGGTATTCATGCAGAAAAATTCTTTTAACGCGGGTTCATCACGCCCAAGTAGTAACAATAACAGTCGCCGTAGCTACGGTGGCAACTCTGGTGGTGGTAATAACCGCCCATTCCATAAACGACGTCCAAGTGGTGGTGGCGGCGGAAGAAGCGGTGGCAACCGTGGTGGCGGTGCATATATTCACCCAAGCAAATTCGTAAACAGAGCTACTCCTAAAGAGCAAGTCGTCTACACCCCAACCCACACATTTGCTGACTTTAATCTAAACCCGACGCTTCAGAAAAACCTTGACGGCATCGGCTATACGTCTCCAAGTGCTATCCAGGATCAAGCAATCCCACTGGGGCTCCAGGGTAAAGATGTAATTGGCCTTGCCAACACGGGTACCGGTAAAACGGCAGCTTTCTTACTGCCTATCCTTGATAAATTATCTAAAAATCCTGAACGTAACTCAGTGCTCATCATGGCGCCAACTCGTGAGCTTGCACAGCAAATCAATGACGAGCTCAAACGATTCTCTGGTAATATGAACATCTATTCGACGGTTGTGGTTGGCGGTGTTAACATTCAACGTCAAATCCGAGATGTACAGCGTAACCCGCATGTTATCATCGGAACTCCAGGACGAATTAAAGACCTTATGGGTCGTAAGGTTATGCGAATCAATAACGTCACAACATTTGTGCTGGACGAAGCCGACCGTATGCTCGATATGGGATTTGTCCACGATATACGACACATTGCTGAGCACCTACCTCGTGAACGACAGACGATGTGCTATAGCGCGACCATCACGCCGACCATCCGTACGCTAATCAATGACTTCATGATTGAGCCTGAGACGGTTTCAGTCCGAACCAGTGAAACAAGTGATCACGTTGATCAAGACGTCATCTTTGCGACTGGTAAAGATCATAAACTCGAGCTCATTACTGGACTACTCAATGAAGAGCAGTTCGAAAAAGTCCTCGTGTTTGGTAAAACTAAATTTGGTTCACAGCGACTCGCTGATACACTGACGAAGTCTGGACTACCAGCGGTTGCCATCCATGGTAATAAATCTCAGTCACAACGACAGCGTGCTTTGAATGATTTTAAATCAGATAAAGTAAAGATCCTGGTTGCAACTGATGTTGCCGCCCGTGGTATCGATATTCCTGATGTTTCACACGTCATCAACTTCGACCAGCCACAGACCTACGAAGACTATGTCCACCGAATTGGTCGAACTGGTCGTGCCGGTAAATCTGGTAAAGCCCTGACCTTCGTAGAGAAACACTAGTTTCGTAGCAGGCTAAATACCTGATCTGCATCAATAGAGCTGACTATAATGGTCAGCTCTTGGTATGTAGAGACAACCTCAACGATGTTGATATTATGCCAAGCAAGTCGGCGTAATATCTGCGCAATTGAACCAGTGTGCTCAATCATGTCGTAAGACAGGCGGACAGTGATCGAAGATAGATCATGAATTATTTCTGGCTGAGATTCATCAGCCAATAGTTTTATGATGCCTGGTTCGATAGCCTGAGAGGCTATAATAGTTGTCTCAAATACGCCCGTGGTGATAGTTAAAAAATATTTACTTCTATGCTCGGCGATAAGAGAGAGGAGCTTTTGTTGTTTTTGATTCAGTGTTGTTGAGTTGACGTAGGTTAGTTCGATCAGTTGCGAGCGGATAATGAGATCAGGCGTCTCAAAGCTAAGATTTGGTTGTGTGACGTGAGCAGGCAGAGACTCAATAAGGCGTTTTAATGCCATAACGATAGCGGCCTCGGAAACGGTTTTTTTGCTTAGTCTTGCTACTTCAGGACGAATATCACGGGCCAGAGCCGATATATTTAATAGTCCACGAGATAAGCCCTCTTCCAGTAGCGGTGAGGCTTTTATAATACGCTCGACTGCATGTGAGACGGTTATCATGTTAAAAATTTAACATAAAGTTATAAAAAAGTCAATAATACACAAAATAATTCATGTTCATAAGCGCAAGGTGTATGGTTACGGCATGAATCAAAACTATCCAGTTCCTGACAGTATGGTCGAGCGTGCGCTGGCTCAGTATCAGACACCATTTCATGTATATGACCTAGGTACGCTTCGCCAAAATTCAGATAGGCTGTATGATTCGATGCATAAAGCAGGTGTGAATGGATTCCAAAATTATTTTGCGGTTAAGGCTTTGCCTAATCCGCATGTTTTACGCGAACTAGTTGCTATGGGGCATGGGCTAGATTGTAGTAGCTTAGCCGAGCTAACGCTTGCTGAACAACTGGGCGTTAGCGGAGATCAGATAATGTTCACTTCTAATAACACTAGTCTGGCTGAATTTCAAAAAGCTCATGAACTCGGGGCTATCATTAATTTTGATGATGAGTCATATATAGAGACATATCTAGATCGCGTTGGCATACCAGCGTTTGCCTGTTGTCGTTACAATCCTGGTAATGCATTTGTGAACTCAAATGAAGCTGGTAATATGCTGCGTGGTAATCCTTCAGACCAGAAATATGGCATGGATAAAGAGATGCTGCTACGAAGCTACCGAAAGCTTCAAGAAGCTGGTACTCCAAAATTTGGTCTCCATACGATGTTACTGAGCAATAATAGCTCATGGCAAAACCATGCTCAAGTGGCGAGCATACTTTGTCAGTTGGCGGTAGACATCGCGCAGCAAGTAGAAGTTGTATTTTCATTTATCAATCTTGGTGGAGGTATTGGGGTAGCATACGAACCTGGTTCAGAGCAGTTTGACTACAGTGCGTTTGCAGAAGCTGTTGCAAACGCGTATCAAGATACTAATTTGTCAGCATTAGGCTCACCTAGGATCATCATGGAAAATGGGCGAGCTATATCAGCAACGGCAGGCTGGCTCGTCACGAATGTGCAAAATATAAAACAGTCTTATAAAACATACGTCGGAGTAGATGCTTCGATGGCGGATTTGATGCGTCCTGGTATGTACGGCTCGTACCACCATATTACGCTGCTCGGTGATGATAATTCGCGTTCGCAAAAACCGGTTGATGTGGTTGGTCCACTGTGTGAAAATAACGATAAATTCGCGATCGATCGACAACTACCCGAACTCCATATCGATGATACGCTTATAATTCATACAACTGGCGCTCATGGTCATGCAATGGGATTTAATTATAATGGCCGTCTTCGCTCTGCTGAGCTGCTAAATAGTGAATCCGGTGAAGTACGTATGATTCGTCGAGCTGAAACGTTGGATGATTTATTCGCGACTATCGTTCCACTGGAGGATGCGTCATGATAGTTATGAAATTTGGTGGAACGTCGGTTGGTAGTGCTGAAAGTATCCGAGCGATTCGAGCGATCGTAGCTGACAGGATCGAGCAAAAACCAGTTGTGGTTGTCTCGGCAGTAGGCGGTGTGACCAATCTTCTGGTCGAACTTGTTGACAACCCAAGCGCTTGCGAAACGATAAAGTCCAAGCATCAACAATTGATTGATGATCTATGGCCTGATGACAACCAACCGGTGTCGGACTATTGTGCGGAAACCGTCGATACGATATTCGCTGAATCAGACGCCTTGGACCCAGCTGCTCGGGCTGATCGACTGCTTAGTATTGGTGAAACGGTATCTTCATATATTGTCAGCCAGTTTTTGAGTGAAAGTTTCGACGCACAGCAAATCGAGTCGAGAGCGCTACTGATTACGAATGATACTTTTGGCTCGGCTGAAATTATAAATGATTTGACTACGAAATCTGTTCGTACCATCCTTGACCCAATTCTTGCATCTGGTATTGTCCCAGTCGTGACTGGGTTTATTGGTGCGACCGCCGACGGCAAAGTTACGACGCTAGGCCGTGGTGGTTCGGATTATAGTGCTGCGCTACTCGGTTATTATCTTCAGGCAAAAGAAATTCAGATATGGACAGATGTTGATGGCGTTTATAGTACCGATCCGCGCATGGTGGATTCGGCTCAGCTTATTGAAGAAATTACCTACCAAGAAGCTTCAGAACTAGCGGCATTTGGCGCAAAAGTTCTGCACCCGAAAACGATGCGACCAGCCGTGCACGGTGATATTCCGCTACGAATAGCCAATACTTTTCGACCTGACGCCAAGACAACTAGTATTGTGCCGCGACTTGAGCGTCACGGTGAAGTAATCGCTGTTGTGGCTAAAAAACAAGTCATGATGGTGAATATATATGCGGTTGAGATGCTTCTTGAGCGTGGTTTTCTGGCGCGCATCAGTAGCGTTTTTGAACGATTTAATATCTCAGTCGATATCGTATCAGCATCTGAAACGAGTGTTTCAGTGACGCTTGATAATCATGAACGCCTGAATGAAGTACTGACTGAGCTCGAAAAGTTTAGCAGTGTGACGCTGCACGACGAGGTTGGTCTCGTTTCGCTCATCGGTCAAGGTATCGCAAACTCACCGAGCGCACTTAGTCAAGTCTTCGATACATTGGCACAGGAAAATATCACGGTTGAGATGGTATCTGTCGGTGCTCAGAGTATCAATGTAAGTCTGGTTATACATAAAAATCAAGTAGCTGAAGCAGTCAGTGCGCTACATAGAATTTGCATAGAAGAGTATGAATCATGAAAATCGCATTAGTGGGTTATGGCGCTATGGGCAAGCAGATTGAATCAATTTTGCTTGAATCAACTCATGAAATCGTGAGTGTTACCTGTAAAGAAATTGGTGATGAGTTGCAACTCGAGCAGTTACATGAGGCTGACGTTGCGATTGATTTTAGTAGTGGAGCGTTAATCCATCGTCATATTGGTCTATACTGCCAAGCTAATGTACCAGCGGTTATCGGCACCACAGGTTGGGATGCAAAAAATAAAGAAATAATTAAGCTTGTCGAGGCTTCTGGTATCGGCATTATGGTGGGGTCAAATTTTTCAGCTGGTCTACAAACGTTTTTACAGGTGCTTCGCATTTCTGCACGACAATTTGCCTCCATCGGCGAGTATGATGTGTATGGTCATGAGATTCATCATACCAACAAAGCCGATAGCCCAAGTGGTACAGCTAAAACAATTTGTGAAACTATAGTATCCGAAACTCCTACGAAGACTCAGGTTGAGTTTGATCGACCTGAAGCAAGAATCACTCCGGAAACACTTCATTTTGGCTCAATTCGTGGTGGGGTCCACGCTGGTTTGCACGAAGTAACATTTGCCAGCGACGCAGATAGTGTGACGCTTAGCCATGATGCTCATTCTCGAAGTGGCTTTGCTCGTGGCGCCGTTTCGGCAGCTGAATACGTGCAAAATCGTACCGGCTATATGCGTTACGAAGAGTTATTTAAAAAAGGAGGACCATATGAAATTAATTTGTAGGGGTATGATGACAGCGCTTGTGACACCATTTGACGAGGAAGGTGTGTTCGATAGTGAGGCTATGAGTAGGCTCGTAGAATTTCAGCTAGATGGAGGTGTCGATGGGCTCGTCGTATGCGGATCAACTGGTGAAGCCGCAACATTAGACGATGATGAGTACGCAGCGGTTGTGTCATTTGTCGTCGGTGCTGTTGCCGGTCACGTTCCAGTTATAGCCGGAGCGGGTAGTAATAATACCGCACGAACAATCACGCTTTCGCGTATTGCTGAGCAAGCTGGGGTTGATGGGCTATTGATTGTGACTCCGTTTTACAACAAGCCTTCCGACCGTGGTATATTGGCACACTACCAGACCGTAGCCGCTGCAGTCGAACTGCCAATCATTGCCTATAACGTGCCTGGTCGAACCGGCCGTAATATGAGCCCAGAGCTGACACTGTCACTTGCTAAACAAATACCGTCAATCATTGGTGTGAAAGAAGCTTCTGGCGATGTCGCACAGGTTATGGAGTTAGTGGCAAATAGAGCTGACGGTTTTATAATTCTATCCGGAGACGACGCACTAGCGCTGCCAATGATGGCCGCTGGAGCCGATGGACTCGTGTCTGTGGCATCCAACGAAATACCAGCTGAGATGACTGAACTCGTTCACAGTGCAAGGTCAGGTGATATTGAAAAAGCCAGGGCGCTACACTATCACTGGCTCGATCTCATGCAAGCTAATTTTTCGGATTCTAACCCGGTACCAGTCAAAACAGTGCTTGCGCATATGGGCATCATAACTGAGTCATTTAGATTGCCGCTCATAGAGATGGAAGAAACATCAAAACAACAATTAATAGATTTAATAGAAAGATATGAGCTTCTATGAACCCATGTTACACCTCGCTTTCGGCTGTAAACTATCTCTTTGTGGCTATAAAAGTTTCACCAATCGTCAGCGTAGCCAAAGCTACACTTCCTCATGCTTCAACATTTTCGCTCACAAGTATATATTTTCCACTAAGAAAGGTGGCATAACATGGGTTCAATGAAAAAAATACCGGTCGGCATACTCGGAGCAACGGGGGCGGTCGGACAACGATTCATTCAGCTACTCGATAACCATCCTTGGTTTGAGATTACGCATTTATACGCATCCGAGAGAAGTGCAGGCCAGCTATACCGAGATGCTACTACCTGGCGGATGGATACTACGCTGCCAGAAACGACCGCAAAGTTACGCGTCGAAATTTGTGAAGTAGATGAAATGACTCCAAAGTTAGTATTTTCGGCCTTAGATTCTTCAGTTGCGACAGAAGTTGAGGCATCATTTGCTAAAAATGGTGCAGCCGTAGTGAGTAATAGTAAAAATTATCGAATGGATCCGCTGGTTCCATTAGTCGTATCAGAAATTAACCCAGAGCAACTAGAGCTTATAACTACTCAAAAGAAACAGAATGACTCTAGTGGGTTCATCGTCACGAATCCTAACTGTACAACCATCGGATTGAGTATGGTGCTAGCGCCGCTTTATGAAAAATATGGTCTTGAAAAAGTTTCAGTCGTTTCACTACAGGCATCGTCAGGCGCTGGTTATCCAGGCGTTCCATCACTGGATCTGATTGATAATGTCGTTCCGTATATCTCAGATGAGGAAGATAAAATTATTACTGAGCCATGTAAAATTCTGGGTGAGACTACTAATGGATCAGTCACGCCTGCTGATATTGCCATAGATGCTACCAGTACACGAGTTGGACTAAGGGACGGTCATATCGAGGTGGTATCGCTATCTTTTGCCAATGCAAAACCGTCACATAAGGAAATACGCGAGACGCTTGAGCGTTTCTCAGGTCTGCCACAACAGCTCAATCTGCCATCAGCGCCAAAAAACCCTATAGAATATTGTATTGACCCAGCACGACCACAGCCGGCGCTAGACCGAATGCGAGGCGGAGGTATGACCGTGACAGTCGGGCGACTTCGCGAATCAAAACTATTTGATGTGACGCTAACATTGCTGGTTCATAACACGATTCGTGGAGCTGCAGGTGCGGCAATACTAAATGCTGAACTACTCCATCAGCAAGGTTATGTAGACTAAGTTTCGTCAGTAGACGATAGATAGGTACGGATCCGATCCATGGCGTCATGGGTCGTCTCTAGGCTAGCAAAAGCACTGAACCGAACGTAGCCTTCGCCTTCGCTGCCAAACCCAACACCTGGTGTAGTGACGACTTGAGTATGGTCCAGTAGCTTGTCAAAAAATTCCCACGAGGTTAGGCTCTTAGGTGTTTTTACCCATATGTAGGGTGAATTGTCACCGCCATACACCTCTAGACCAGATTTTTCGAGTGATTTTTTGATGTAATGAGCGTTTTCTAGGTAGTAGTCAACTAATGAATCGCACTCGGAAATACCGGTTTCGGTCAGTGCCGCTAACCCACCTGCTTGAGCGATATTTGATGGTCCATTAAAATAAATCAACTGCCTTCGTCGCCAACGTGCCAGTACTTCACCAGGGTTACTTCCACCAGTGACAAGAGCTTCAGGAACGATAGTCCATGCCAGTCTAACTCCAGTAAAGCCGGCCCATTTCGAAAATGAGTTTACTTCTATGGCACAGGTTTCGGCACCGGGTATCTCGTAGATGCTGCGCGGTAAGGACTCGTCGCGTACAAATGCGCTATAGGCGGCATCAAAAACAAGTACCGTACTATTTTTATTTGCATAATCCACTAGCTCTTGAAGTTGCTCACGAGTTGCGACTGTACCAGTCGGATTGTTTGGGCTGCACAAATACATGATATCTACCGCGGAGTCAGGAGCACTCGGCACGAAACCGGTTTCGGATGTGCACGGCATGTACTGAATTTGATTGCCGAGTGCAACGTTACTCTCGACATAGACGGGATAGACGGGATTCTGTACGGCCACGGTAGTACCTGGAGTGAATATAGACGGAATATTTGCAGTATCGGATTTGGCGCCGTCACTAAGCACGAACTCATCAGCCGAAAGAGCGACTCCGTAGGCTTTATGGTAGTAGTCAGCTAGAGCAGAGCGTAGTGAGGCTTCTCCGAGCTCGTCTCCGTAGCCACTATAGGTTGAAGCGTCGGCTAATTTGTTTACGGCTTCATGAAGTGCACTAACCACCATGGGAGCAAGAGGCAATGTGGTGTTGCCAACACCCATCTTAAGAACGGGTTTATCGGGATTATTGCTGACAAATTCAGCGGCTTTTTGATTGACATGTCTAAACACGTAACTAGATTGTAGCTGATTGTAAGTAGGATTGAGGATGGCCATAGTTATCTTTCTTGGTTATTTTTTAAAGCGTATCGATAAGTAGGCTTAAAGTACATAAATTTGATTTCTTGTGTGATAAATTAGTATATTTGTTAAAAATCAAACATAGTTAATACGTTTAGTCAGTTTATAGAAAGACTATAATTGCCTTATGTTCAAAATTACAGTATAATTTAATCAAAGATATTAGCGGAGATTACACCATGTTTCATTTACAGACTTTTCCTTACAGCACCCTGCTAAAAACAGTTGCTATCGGCGCGGCAACTGGTTTGCTTCAAATAGCTATATTCACAGGATTATTTTGGATTGCGCGTGAGACGAGTGATGGCAGAGTAGAAGCGTACATGACGATAACATTGATGGTCGTCGCTATACTATTTGCTCATTTCCTCGGCCTCATAGGCCTCATCAGAGTACAAGTTCTTCGGCCTTTACTTGTCGTGCTTGCCGCAGTTGCCACACTTTGGGGTGTTTGGGATTGGATTGGAATGCTTCCTTGGTGGGCCGAGTTACTATCCGCTGCGCTACTCTACGGTGTTACCTATGGATACTACGCCTGGATAAATCGAATCCTATCGTTCCCAATTGTGCTTGCTATCAGCGTCGTAAGTTTGATCGCCGCTAGACTGATTATCATTAGCTTTTAGTCAGTAGCCTACGTATACTGAACGTATGGAACAGATTATTTTATACGTACTTATTGGGCTGCTCATTATTGCTATTATCATTTTGCTTGTTAAGAATAAACCAGTGAATGATAACAGTAGTTATTTGAAACAGGATATTACAGAGCTAGGGCGGACAATTGATTTGCTCAAAGACAATCTACAGTCGACGGTTACTGATAGGCTCGATAAATCACAGGCCATGATGAAAAATAGCGTCGAGAAGCAGCTCAGTGAAAGTGCAAAACTAATCAGTGAAGTCAGTACTCGTTTGACGAAGCTCGATGAGACGAACCGACGGGTTATTGATGTGACTGACGAGCTCAAGACGTTGCAAAATGTGCTGCAAAACCCAAAGCAGCGCGGTGTTTTCGGCGAATATTATTTGGAAAACGTACTAGAAAATGTCTTGCCGCCAGGTAGGTTTCAGATGCAATACAAATTTGCTGACGGTGAGACGGTCGATGCAGTGGTATTTTTGGAAAAAGGTCAAATACTGCCGATAGATAGTAAGTTTAGCTTAGAAAATTACAATCGCATCGTCGAAGAGACTGATAAAACCAGTAAAGATAAACTCATTACGGCTTTTAAATCTGACCTCAAAAACCGAATTGATGAAACGAGTAAATATATACGACCAAATGAAAACACGATGGATTTTGCGTTTATGTTTATACCGTCTGAGGCACTTTACTATGATTTGCTTGTTAACAAAGTAGGTACAGCTAATACAAGCTCAAGAGATCTCATCGAATATGCCTTTCGTGACAAACACGTTATCATCGTGAGTCCGACGAGCTTTATGGCCTATCTACAGACGGTCATGCAAGGCCTTAGGAGCCTGCAGATAGAAGAACAGGCCAAAGATATCCAAGTTCGAGTTGGTCAGCTTGGCCGCCACGTAGCTTCGTATCAGGTCTATATGCAGAAGCTTGGCGCTAGCCTCGGTACTACAGTTAATCATTTTAACACCGCACATAAAGAACTGAAGAAGATCGACAAAGACGTCGTCAAGATCGCTGACTCAGCACCAAGTGTTGAGTCGCTAATTGTCGATAAGCCTATGCAAGACGAATAGACTCGTTTACTTGTTCTAACTAAAATACCCCGCACGTATGCGGGGTATTTTGATGAATCCATTACCGACTAGTCGTCGCGGTGTTTTGCGAGGAGCAGGTAGAGATTGCCACCAAGTGCGGCACCGATAAGTGCGCCTAGGATAGTCTCTACGGTTAGTCGTGACGGTGCAGTCTCAGGTGCTGCAGGTGCTTCACCTTCAACCGGCTGCTGTGGAGTTGCTGTAGTTTCGCTGAGTGTTAATGCAACTGCAGGGTTAAGTGCAACGCTGTCAACTTTTGAAACTCGAGTCTCCTCAGGAGCTGTTTGGCCTTGTACTGGAGTCTGGTTCGCTTGGGCCGCTTGTGAGAGCATACCGGTAGCAATTGCAAGGCCAAGAAAGAATGAAAGACCGATACCAGCGGCACGATCGTAGTCGGTCTGAGCTCGGATAGCTGCTGCTGCGATACCAAACATAAAGATGCTCATACCGAGGAGCTCAACGCTGAAAATTTTCCAGTCGAACTGCCAGAAGCTTGCAAATGACAGGCTTAGTCCGTTGCCAGAAAATGAATTCATGACGAGTAGGGCTGCCATGGCACCAAGAAACTGAACAGCCCAGAAAAGGACCATTTTGGCGGCTGTCACGCGGCGCATTGACCAGAGACCAAACGTTACCGCAGGGTTGACGTGAGCACCAGAAATATTAAACAGTGCTGCCACGATTACAGCGAGAGCGACACCAACGAAAAACGCATTTCCGCTAAATGCAGCGACAGCTGACACCAGCAAAAACGTACCGATAAATTCTGCGATAAGTGCAGACGGGTTGACGTTTTTAAACGCAGTGTAGGTGCGCTGTTTTGTGACGGGAGTACCAGCAGTAACATTTGTTACCGGGGCTTTTTTTGTAGTACGTGCAGCGGCTGCGGTCGTACGGGTTGTTTTGGCAGTTTTGGGTTTTGCCTGTGTACTCTTGGCTTTGGTGGCCATAGAACTACTCTCCTTATACTTTAGTGGTAATGTGTTGGATTATAGCATAATTAGTTGTGTGCGTAGTAAACGTGCTACGTATCCATATTCATTTCGAATTTTTTATCTGCGGGGCTCATTCGTATTGCCAAAATACTGTCCATTGCAATTCTTAGTAAGAAAATCTAAGCTGAACATGAATTCGTAACTTTAGGGTGCGGTGGTATGATGAGGGTATGGCATTATTTTTACGACAAGACGACCAGCGCAGTGAGCTCCAAAAACGGATCGGTGCGGAGTTACAGGAAAAACTGAAACACGACAAGCCGCTTGAATATGAAAAACCTGAGAGCAACCTTGAAACCCAAACTCACGAAACCAGACATCTCGGTGTGTGGATTACGCTAACTTTGCTTATGGTGGGTGTACTCATCGGCGTCATAATTAGCTTGAATTAGCTTTTTGTCTCGATAGCAATTATAATTTAGCGTAATGTCAGACACATCTATAGACGCAGTCAGAAATCTGTTACTCCTACGCTATGAAACGCTCGAAACCAAGAGCGACATACTTAAAGCCCCCGAGCTCAAACAGCTATTTGCAAAAATTCCAACACTCGCTCCTGGTGATCGTGGCGAATTTGGTAAAGCTATAAACGCACTCAGCCAGGAACTGAAACAGAAAGTAGCTACTGACACAGTTACAGTAGATGATCGCACTCCAATAGATGTGTCAGCATCGATGGATGTTAATGCATTGATTCCATCGTTACTCTCAAGTGAGCAGGGTACGATCCATCCACTGTCTCAAGAAATCACGAATCTATCAGCTATTTTCAGCAGAATGGGCTTTGCTATTGAAGAGTCTCGTGAGATTGATGATCAATATCATATGTTTGAGAGCGTAAATTTCCCAAAAGATCATCCAGCCCGAGATGATTACGATACATTCATGACTGTTGAGACAGATGACAATGGTGATCCGCTGATTGCACCAGCTCATACAAGTACGATGCAAAATCGAATGTTACGTAAATACAAATCCAATCTTGAGAATAACGAAGCAATTTCAGTCGTTATTCCAGATCGAGTATTTCGCAATGAAGACCTAGATGCACGGCACGAGCACACGTTTTATCAGGTAGAAGGTATGTATGTTGCTAAGGACGTTCATGCTGGCATGCTTATCGCGACACTCCAAGAATTTTTGCAGGAGTATTATGGTCAGCAGCTGGAAGTGCGAGTCAATCCGTTCTATTTCCCGTTTACGGAACCAAGTTTTGAATTCATGCTCAGTTGTCCCTTCTGTAACGGTGAGGATGAAAATTGCAAAGTATGCAGTGGCGAAGGCTGGATAGAGCTCCTTGGCTGCGGTATGATTCATCCGAACGTATTGAAGATGGCAGATGTTGACCCGACTATCTATACTGGTTTTGCATTTGGCTGTGGTGTTGATCGCTTGGTAATGATGAAACACGCTATAGAAGATGTCCGGCATTTCCATTCAGCTAAATTAGATTTTTTGAGGCAGTTTTGACATGAAAACTATTTTCGACGACATACTTTCTGGTGATATGAAATCCTGGAAAGTTTGGGAAGATGAAGAATTTTTAGCTTTTTTGACACCGTTTCCAAACACCCCTGGTTATACGGTTGTTATACCAAAAGAAAATGTTGGCGATTATGTATTCTCACTCAATGATGAAATATTTAGTAGGTTTTTGCTTGCGACTAAAAAAGTAGCTAATCTTCTTGAAAAAGCATTCAACACATCACGCGTCGCAATGGTTTTTGAAGGAACGGGTGTGGCACATGTTCACGCAAAATTGATTCCGCTACACGGTAAGTTGGCAGATAAAACTGATGTTTGGTCATACCATACGGAATTCAACGAAGAGTACAGGGGATGGATCTCTACTACTGAAGGTCCAAAGATGAGTGACGAGCAACTCGATGAAATAAAAGATAAGATACGGAGTTCAGAATGAAGGTCAGCTTAAATACAGTTAAGCAATTTACTGCTGTTGATTGTTCTGTTAATGAACTTGTTGAGAAAATTAACCGACAGCTTGGTAGTGTCGATGAAGTTATTGATTTAGAGGTACGGTACAAAGATGCGGTTATTGTAAAAGTAGACCAGTGCGAAAAGCACCCTAATGCTGATCGACTAAATATTTGCAAAGTCGACGATGGTGGCCAAAATCAAGACGTGCCACGAGATGAAAACGGCTTAATCCAAGTCGTATGTGGTGCGCCGAACGTGCGCACTGGTATGTTCGTTGTCTGGTTATCGCCAAAGTCTACCGTGCCAGCTAGTTTTGAAGATAAAGAACCGTTCGTGCTAGATGCAAGAGAACTTCGAGGAGTGTTGAGTCAGGGCATGCTGGCGAGCGCCAAAGAACTTGCCATTGGTGATGATCATGATGGAATACTTGAGATAAATCCTGACGAATGGAAACCGAGTGACCTAGAGATCAAAGCCGGCGCAAGCTTTGCTGAAGTCTATGGACTAAATGACACTATCATCGACATCGAAAACAAGATGTTTACGCATCGACCAGATCTATTCGGTCAATTAGGTGTGGCGCGAGAAATTGCTGGCATACAAGGCAATCAATTCACGAGTCCTGACTGGTATAAACTGGTCCCGGAACTCGCCGAGGCAACTGGACTTGAGCTGAGTGTTCATAATGATGCTCAGGAGAAAGTACCACGGTTCATGGCGGTGGCTATGAGTGATGTTGAAGTAAAGTCGAGCCCGGTATGGTTACAGTGTGAACTAACTCGACTTGGTAGTAAATCGATTAACAATATCGTTGATGTTACCAACTACATAATGTTGCTAACTGCCCAGCCGACGCATGCATATGATTATGACAAGCTGCGTGGACACACACTAGGCACAAGATTTGCTAGAGCTGGAGAAACGATTAGTCTGCTAAACGGCAAGACCTATGAGCTTGACGAGTCAGATATCGTGATCGTCGATGGCGAGGGTCCAGTAGGCTTAGGTGGCGTAATGGGCGGTCGTGATAGTGAAGTCTCTAATGACACCAAAAACATCGTCATCGAGTGTGCGACGTTTGATATGTATACGATCCGTAAAACCAGTATGCGCCACGGATTATTTACTGATGCAGTGACGCGGTTCAACAAAGGTCAGTCACCACTGCAGAATGATCGCGTTTTGGCGACACTCATGAACTTTGATGGTATGTCTGGTGAGCAAGCAAGTGAAGTCTTCGACATGCAAAGCATTGATATAGCTAAATGGCATGAGATGCTTATAGGTGAAGCTGAGATGTTTGACCAATATGCCGTAAACCAACGGCTTGGACTGCGATTATCGGACGACAAGATGTTGGCACTTTTAGAAAATGTAGAAATAAGCACATGTGATGACTGTATTGATGACGACCATCAAGATGATTTACATGTGTGTATACCGTTTTGGCGGACTGATATCTCGCAGATGGAAGATATCGTTGAAGAAGTTGGTCGACTTTACGGCTACGAGAAATTACCGCGGGAGTTGCCATTACGAAGTATGAAGCCTACGGCTAGAAGTACTGCAATCGAGACAAAACAAAAAATACGCGAATCCATGAAACGAATCGGAGCTAACGAAGTCCTGACGTACAGTTTTGTGCATAAAAATGTCATGGAACGAGCCGAGCAAGATAGTGAACAGGCGTTTCGCCTCGGCAACGCACTGAGCCCTGATCTGCAGTACTATCGCCTGACAGTATTACCGAGTCTACTCGATAAAGTTCATATGAACGTCAAATCAGGTCATGATGAGTTTACGCTTTACGAAATAGGTAAGGGTCACAACAAAAAATATCACGCTAGTGATGACGAGGGTCTGCCGAGCGAAATGAAATTTGTTGACATGGTCTATACCAGCAAAAAACCACTTGAAGGTGCTGCTTTTTATAGAATTCGTCGTCAGGTAGAATCACTCGCTAGTGAGTTTGGCCGTGAGATTGTTTGTTTGCCAATAAATGAAAACTTGGATTATCCAGTCACCGCACCATTTGAGCAGAGTCGTTCGGCGATGATCCACACGGCAGATACCAATGAATTCTTGGGAATGATTGGAGAGCTGAAACAATCTGTTTTACGGTCTTATAAACTACCTGCCTATACTGCCGCAGCGACATTAGATTTTGAAGCATTCCATTCGCTCGACAAAAAGAAATCAGAGTCGTACATTCCGCTGTCTAAATATCCGAAGATTTATCAAGACGTTTCATTGCGAGTTTCAACGGATGTTTACGCTCAGGACATAGAGTCTATCGCTAAGCAAGCCATTGTCTCGGAGACTGACAGTAGTCTACTGTGGTCGCTTAGCCCGGTGTCTATTTATCAGGCAGAAGATGACGATTCATCAAAAACTATCACGTATAGGCTAACAGTTAATCATACTGAGAAGACTCTATTTGATAGTGACGTTTCTGAGCTTGTTAAAGCTATTGTCGTCGCAACGTATGAATCACATGGGGCAGTGCAGAAATAGTCTAGTGCTTAGTTATTGTCGGAGCTAAATGGTGCTATCAAGGTCTTGCGTAACATATTTTCTACGAGGTAAGACATTTCTGACTTTAACTAGTGAGCGCTCTACCGGCCTCGCAACAAGGTTGCCGAAGCTTGCTCCAGCTGCAATTGCGACGGCAATCAGCGCGGCGTTCATAAGAGTGACAAGGCCTAGCGTCAATGAACCGGTCGATGAAGAGTTCTGTACGATCTGAAGTAGACCATTGAAAAGCGTAAGACCTGGCACAAGAGGTATAATACCAGCGGTAATAAGTGTGTTAGATGGTGTGCGCCAGGTTCGTGCTACGAGTGCTGATGCGACGCCTACGGCGATAGCAGCCAGTCCGCTAGCGGCTACTGGACTTAGCGTTTGGCCCGCTGTCACGAATACGTTCCATCCAAGCAGCCCCATAGCTCCAGCGATCAATATGCCAGTCCATTTGGTTTGCGTGCTAAGTGCATATCCAGCTGCAATCATAAATGCACCGATGTACTGCCAGCTGATTATTTCGAGCGGTGGACGCTCAGTATCAAGCGTTAGAAATACGTTGAATTGCTTAGCGATATAGAGCCCAATCAAAACTCCAGCAACGATTCCTGCCGTCATCATGACTACTTTTAATAAGCGCGCATTAGCCGTGACATAGAACTCATCGATAGCATCTTCGACCGCACCAACAATCGTAAGTCCAGCAACTAGCATGATGATTCCTGAGATGATAATTAGGTTTGGGTTAATCCCACCGAAAGCTGACTGGCTATATTCAAAACTAAGCCAAGCTATGCCGCTTGCTACAACCGTAATAAAAGCGGCTGCAAAAATCTGCGAAAAAAAACTTGGTATACGACGAAGATAGAGATGACGAGTGATGAGTGTGACAATAGCACCAATTACAAATGAAAATGCTATTACAAGGTATGAACCCGACAGCAATGCGCCAACTCCAGCACTGATAAATGCGCCACCAAGAGTGCTGAGCCACAGTGGATATTTTTTCGGCTCACGCAGCATGGTATCGAGCTTGGCCTCAGCATCAGCGAGTGTTATCTTTTTTTCTTTGATTTCGTTTGCGAGTTCTTCGATCGACTGTACGACCATGTTGTTAACTATCTGGGTCTCAGAATAGCGAATCAGTGTTAAAGGTTCTCGATCGTCTCCACGATCCTGTGAAAACATAAGTAGTGATGAGCTAATGCTAACTTGCACGGGACGCTTGCAGTACGTCTCAGTGATGTCGAGAGATAGGCTGACTACTTCACTAACCGCGACACCCATCGATACAAGATTATCAGCGATAGTCATTGTCAAGCGCAATGCGCGAATATTTGGTGACAATCTTTCATCAAATCGATCATCAATACTCGATTCTGTATCTTGGTTAGTCCGATCTGCAATTGTACCCACTAGAGTTCTAAGCCATTGCACGAGAGAATTCCTTTTGCTTTTATTTGTAATCTTAGGTTACTAGCAGTATAGCAAATATATTATTTAAGACGGACTGTTTGGTGTATGTCGTACGATTTATCACCACCTCAAAGACGCAAATGAGGTATAGTATATCTATGAATCAAGAACTCACAGATGCAGAAAAGAATATTATGTTCAAGGGTGCTACTGAACCAGCGTTTAGCGGCACATTACTAGATGAAAAGCGAGATGGTGCTTTTTATTGCAAAAACTGCAACCACCTTTTGTTCGAAAGTGATACTAAATTTGATAGCGGTAGCGGCTGGCCAAGTTTTACCGAGCCAGTAAACACACAAAACGTTACACTCCATAATGATGTATCTATTGGTATGAATAGAGTTGAGGTGGGTTGTGCAAATTGTCAGGCGCATCTTGGCCATGTATTTCCTGACGGTCCAATTGATAGAGGTGGCGATCGCTACTGTATCAATTCCGCCTGTCTTATTTTTACTCCGAAAGACGAAAAGTAATGGCCCGAATTGTATTCGGGGCGGGTTGTTTCTGGTGTAGTGAGGCAGTTATGCAAGAACTAGAAGGCGTTACTTCGGTTAAGCCTGGCTATGCCGGAGGCGATACTGAAAATCCCTCGTATGAACAAGTTGTTGGTGGCAACACTGGGCATGCTGAAGTGGTGAGTGTTGAGTATGATGAATCTTTGGTTGAGCTTGAGACCCTTTTGAAAGCATTTTTTGTGACTCATGACCCAACGAGTCTTAATCGTCAGGGCGCTGACGTTGGTACACAGTACAGATCATCTATATATTATGAAACTGATGATCAAAAACAAACTGTAGAGGAGTACGTAAAAACAGTAGAAGATACTATAGACGAGCAGATCGTCACGGAAGTCGCACCACTCGATACATTTTATGAAGCCGAAAGCTATCATCATAATTATTTCAAGAATAATCCTGAGCAAGGCTATTGTCAGGTGGTGATTGCACCAAAACTTAGTAAACTCCGAGTCGCACTCGAGAAATAAAAATAGCACAAAACAATGTGCTTTTAATTAGTTTGTAATCAGGCCAGACACAGGGTATGTTCATCCTGTGTCTGGCCATCTGGCCACTTTGTCATCATCTTACGTTGATGAATCACCTCTTCTTCCGATTACCTCGGCGTCTATCGAATTGACGCTGAACATAATTAGCCCTTTTGACCCCTCCGCTTAATAATTTCATGAGTCGCAGAGTCTGATCTTCTTCAGCGGTACCAAGTTCAATGTTGAAGTAGCCAAAAATTTTACCCTGAAAGGGATGGTCGAGTTCAACATTCGACATCTGATCATAGGTGATCAAGTTGTTTTTTGTACTCAGGAATCCTTTATACTCATGTGCACCGTAAATACTTAAAACTACTAAATAGCGACGATGAACGATAACCAGTAATGTTGATATGAGTACTAATACGATCCAAACAAATACTAATTCAATCCAAAAGTAGCCAGTAAACAGCACAAAAATTATTGGACTAGCGGTAAGCATGGTCGGAATAACAAGATTTAGCCAGGACTTTTGCAAGGTCGCAACCTGTTCATCAGGAAAAGGGACTTTTTCTCTGAGTGACTTAGGGAGTCGGTCAATTGGCTTAATAAACTTCTGGTCAACGCTTTCACGATCATCTTGCTGGGAAATCTCTTTACGCCTACGCGCTTCATCTCTTTCAAGCTGAGCTTCACGTAGAAGTTGGTTGTTATCCAATGTTGCTTGAAGCTGCAGTCTTTGAATCTCAAGCAATTCATCTCTATCTTTGTTAGAATTCTTCTTGTCATCTTCAGGGTCTTGAGACGGAGTTGTCTTAGAGCCAGAAACCTCAAACTTATCACTATTTTGATGATAATGAGGTTCGCTATTATTGTCAGCTTTTGCAGACTTGTTTTCTTCAGGGTCTTCATTACTAATGCTGTCAGCTTTTTCGGGCTCTGAAGGTGCTTTTTTTGCCACTTTTCGATCTCTCATAGCATCAAATTTTTGCCTCTGATGACTGACAAAGTCACGAATTGATTTTCTGTGCATATACGCTGGTATTAACAGCGTAATTGAGGTCACAATTAGCAAGCTCATCCAAAAATTTAGCTCAGTGAAGTAGCTCAGGGAGACTGTTATGACTATGAACAACACACATCCAAAAGTCACTGCCATAATCTGCTCTGAATTTCTGGAGTATAGACGGACTATTTTTCGCTTAACGCTCATCGTACGCTCCTTACGGGAGGGAGTGGTGGGAATTGACAAAGGGCTGCCTAGCAACCCTTTATAGGGACACTAAACTTATATATAACTATAGTAGTTTATTTACAAATAGTCAAAGATGATAGGTACTTTAATGGAGGTCTGGCTGTTGAGTTAAGAAACCTATATGATGGTAATTAATGAAAATTATATTTCGTGTGCTTCAATATGCCAAAGAGCTATGGCCCTACTACCTAGGCATTACTTTATTTTCTGTATTGATGGCGGTAACGGCTTTAGCGACACCTTTTTTAATCAAAGCCGCAACTGATCTTGTTGTTGAGTCTATAAACACTGGCAATGCGAACGTTGTTGGAGCGCTATGGATTGCATTTGCCCTGTTTGGTGTCGACGTACTGAGTACATTATTCACGAATTGGGGAGGTTATTTGGGTGATGTGATGAGTGCTAAGCTTAAAAAAATACTTAGTGAGCGTTATTATGCGCAGTTACTTAATTTACCGCAGAGCTACTATGATCAAGAGCTAACAGGGACAATCATTAACCGTCTTAATCGTACGATTACTGAAGTGACTCAGTTTATAAACATGTTTGCAAATAATTTTTTCCAGATGTTTATCACTATGTTTCTTACGCTTATTATTGTAGCGTTTTACAGCTGGGAGCTTACAGTGCTATTGGTTGTACTCTATCCGACGTTCCTTTGGCTCACCGCATTAACAAGTAAAAAATGGCAGCGTTGGCAAGAAGAAAAAAATCTTGAAACCGATATTGCGAGTGGTAGATTTGCCGAAGTAATCGCGCAAGTCAGAGTCGTCAAAAGCTTTATTCAGGAAAAGCTTGAGCAAGACTACTTCAAGTCTAGGTATGCCAAGGTTGTCGATATAACGTATAAACAGTCTAAATATTGGCACAACATGGATATCGGGCGTCGGCTAGTGCTAAACGTCATATTTTTTATGATATTCGCGTTTATATTCGTTAACACTGCTCAAGGTAGATTCTCAATAGGTGACATGGTTCTCCTGATCCAGCTTGTTAATATGATGAGATTTCCTATATTTAATATGAGTTTCATCGTTGATAATATACAAAAAGCTATCGCTGGAAGCCGTGATTATTTCAGCATCATGGAACTTGAGCCAGTAGTGGCTGACACTAAAGATGCTCGTAAATTAAAAATAAGTAAAGGTGACGTGCGCTATGAGGACGTCAGTTTCGGGTATCGAACCGATCCTAATGTTTTGCATAACATAAGCTTCGACGTAAAGTCTGGTGAAAAAGTCGCACTAGTTGGTGAGAGTGGAGAGGGTAAAACGACCTTGACGAGCCTTCTGATGCGACTCTACGATGCAAGGTCTGGTAGCGTGACTATCGATGGTCAAGATATTGCCAGCGTCACACAACTGAGTCTTAGACAATCAGTTGCGGTTGTGTTTCAGGAAGCGGCACTATTTAGTGGTACCATTAGGCAAAATATTGGCTACGCAAATCCAAATGCAAGCGACGAAGCCATAGAAACAGCTGTAAAAGATGCTAATGCTCATGACTTTATTGAAAAACTCGACAAAGGGCTTGATACTGAAATTGGAGAGCGCGGATTGAAACTTAGCGGCGGTCAGAAGCAGCGAATAGCAATAGCGAGAGCTATATTAAAAGATGCACCAATATTGATTCTAGATGAGGCGACCAGTAGTCTTGATAGTCGAGCCGAAAAACAAGTTCAAACAGCGCTGGATCGACTCATGAAAGGACGTACGACGCTTATTATTGCTCATAGACTCAGTACTATTGCAGATGTCGACCGTATCGTGACCATCAAAAATGGCCGAGTTGATGAGATTGGTACGCCAATCGAACTATCGGAAACGGATGGAATCTACTCTCAATTATTATCATTGCAACTTGGCGACAAAACGATTGCAAAAAAGAAGTTGCAGAAGTTCGACATCGCCGTCGACTGACGGTATACTAGAAACTATTAAAAAAGGAGTTACTCGTGGCCACATCGACCGGACAAAAAGTATTTATATGGGCAATGGCAATCGTAATGTTCGTAGGAACGATCGGATCTTTTTTCATTTTTGTATTAGAGGCCAACAATGGTCCAGTAACTAGCCCTCAGGAGCAAGCAGCTGAAGACTTTCAAAAGCAACAACAAGAAGCAGCAAAAGCGCGACTTGATTCGTCCAAGCCTCTTGAAGGCTACTCGTCGGACGAATTTGATGCGGATAAGGTTACGAAATTAGTCTCAAAGGTGCTTGATGCTGGTAGCGGCGCAACGATAAAAGGTAATGATGCGATTAGTGTTAATTATTTTGGATGGACACCAGATGGGGTGATTTTTGACAGTAGCAACCAAAATGGTAAAACTGAACCAATCGAATTAAGTTTGGAAGGCGTCATACCTGGATGGACTCAAGGATTAAAAGATAAAAAAGTAGGTGATACTGTAGAGCTTACTATCCCCTCAGATCTTGCATATGGCGAGCAGGGAAGCCCACCAAATATTGCGCCTAACACTCCACTGAAGTTTATCGTAGAAATTAAAGAGATTGTCAAAAAAGCCGAATAAAGCACATATCATAAGCGCTTGAAGCATAAGCGCTGGCACTATATAATAGATAGTAACTAAGTTGTAACGAGAAAGAGATTATGGACAAAAAAATAACCGTATATACCCGTACGACTTGTGTCTACTGCACGCAAGTCAAAAAACTCCTCGATATGAAAAATGTTTCATATGATGTTGTCAATATAGATGATGACGCGAAAGCCGAAGCTCATATCATTGAAAAAAGTGGTGCGCGAACAGTGCCCGTGGTTACGATAACTCAAGGTGATGATGAACAGGTCGCGAGTATCGGCTGGAACCCTGGTGCCCTCATGAAAGCAGTCGCCTAATGGGTGAAATCACAAAAGAAGCTGCAACAGACAAAATTCATGATGTCATTATGATTGGTGCTGGTCCGAGCGCACTGACCGCAGCGGTTTATACGACCCGTGAAAACGTCGAAACAATTTTACTTGAAAAAGGTGTGGTTGGTGGACTAGCGGCAATCACCGACTGGGTCGATAACTATCCCGGCTTTGCTGAAGGTGTATCAGGCATGGAGCTTGCGGAGCGACTCGAAAAACAAGCTAATCGTTTTGGTGCTGATATCCGCTATGGTGAAGTGACAGGTATAACAGATGGTAAAGATTATAAAACTGTTCATACCTATGACGGAGATATGAAAGCTCGCGCGGTACTTATCGCAACTGGAAGTGACTACAAACGTATCGGTGTGCCTGGTGAAGAAGAATACTATGGACGAGGAGTTCATTTCTGTGCAACCTGTGACGGTGCATTTTACAAAGAAAAAAAATTAGCTGTTGTTGGCGGCGGCAACTCAGCAGTACAAGAAGCACTATTTTTGACGAGGTTTGCAACTCATATTGATCTGCTAGTACGCTCTACCATTAAAGCAAGTGACGTACTGCAGAAAGATCTTGATAAAGCTGTAGAAAAAGGCCAAATCACAATACATCTTAATACTACCACTGATGAAATAATCGCGGACGACGGTAAGTCTGTCAATAAAGTAAACGTCACGACTGACGGTACTAAAACTGAAATTTTAGCAGACGGTGTATTCGTATTTGTAGGACTTAAGCCTAATACTGAATTTTTACATGATAGTAATATCGAACTTGATGAAATAGGTCTGATCAAGACTGATAAAGGACTGCAGACCAATATAAGAGGTGTATTTGCTAGCGGTGACGTGCGTAGCGGTGCGACAGCTCAAATAGCCAGTGCCGTCGGTGAAGGTGCAACAGCAGCTCTTAAGATGCGTGAATATATAGAGGATGATGAACGAACAAGATTGTATTAATCACTATTTTAACTACTTAGATTTAGTATCCGCTGTTAATGCTTCAAGCATTTTTAAAGGGTAGTCGGTCACGATGGCGTCAAGCTTCTGCCTGGCTAGACTATTAACAGCAGACTGTCTGTTGACAGTGTACGTGTAGGTGAAAATATCAAGTTTATGGGCCGTACTTATAGCGAGATTATTAAGGTGTAGTCGATGGAATGCAACTGCTGTAAAACCAATCGCTTTTTCCCATGCGACGAATGCAAAAGGATTTGATTTCATGATCATACAGAGTTTCATTTTTTTATGTAGCCCACGTACTCTTTTGAGTTCTCTTATAGAACTTGATGCAAGCATGACATTATCTCTATGATCTCGATGAGGTTTAGTCGTTAAAAGCTCAAGTACCTTTAGCCCTGATCCAGTGTCTTTGAGTTCGATTATAACAATTGAGCTAGGTAAAATGGTTTTAAGTGCTTCATCCAATGTACATATTGGATTATGGCTGCCAGAGGTTCTTTTTTGTAGCTCTTTCAATGTGCAGGCTTTGACGCGAAGTGGTAAATTGTGGCTACGGTCTAGGGTGGTATCAGATAGGAGCACTAGTTTTTTGTCTCTAGTGAGACGCACGCTTAGTGTGAGCATAACAACACCGTTTTCTTTGTATTCACGAATGCCCGCAAGCGTATGAGCGGCTTTTTTTGTGGTTGCACCATGGTTGCCTACGATAATCATAATTGTACTAAGCCACGTTTTGGGCTAAAAATCCTTCAAGCTGCTTGATGAGGTGTTGGTTGGTGGTTTCCAGTGCAATTTCTCTTGTGCCAATAAGTACGCCTGCGTAGACGAAATTATTCGAGCCAGTCAGTGCAACTTTCTTACCATTTTTGAGCTCAAAAATGATGTATTTAGCGTGAAGATAGGGCACACGTTGATACTTTGAGACCAGTTTCGAATTTCTCATTCCCGTGCGAATTATCCATTTATTGACACCATCTGCTTGACTCCAGTGATTGAAGTATAGTTTACTGTCTGTTTTTTTGAGCAAGCGACTAAGCTTTCCTGTCGGACAATACTGAGAAACCAAAGTAACTTTTTTTGATTTTTTGGTTAGTTGACAGGCACGTTTGTAGATTATTGAGTTACCGATGAATCCTCCATCAACCAGTACTTTATCTTTACCGTACTCAAATGAGTAGCTACGGTACGGGTGACGAGATTTATCAGCATCTATCATGCGGTTGTGCTCACGGATAAGCTCACCTGCGAGCTCGCTACTTTTTGTACGGAGCATATAGTCTAGATTCGTAAAACTCCGTTTGTCTAAGTTGATGCCGCCAAACGTGTAGCACGTGTCATCTACAACACACCACTTGCTGTGAGTGCGACCGAAGATTGCTATGACACTAAATTCTCCCATCCAATGGACTTTAGCGCCTGATTCTCGGATCTCTTTACTTAATTGTTTAGCGCGTCTGGCGCGTTTAGACCAGAATAGATCACCGAAATTAAAATTACGGAACTCGGTGTATGTGAATGCGTCAGCCGCAATGGAAACTTCAAGTCCTCGTTCGGCGGCTTGTTTGAGAGAAGTTATTATTGCGCTAGAGTTATCATCATCAGCAATCATCGTTGTGGATGATAAAAAAACCCGATGCTTGGCAGAGTTGATTTTTGATACGACGTCGCTTACGTAAGCATCGGTTTTGAGTAAAGTGTATTTATGTAGCATATGAGAATTACTCCATCTAGTATATCCTAGATAGTAATAAATAAAGACTATACGACAAGGAGCATGCGATGCCTGATTTTAATAAAGTGTTAACACCTGGTGATGTGGACGATGGACTCGTCAATACAGTTGTCGAAATACCTGAAGGGTCACGGCTCAAGGTTGAGTGGGACCGTAAACATGCTGCATTCATGCTTGATCGAGTCGAGCCAGCTATTTTCGCCAAACCATGTAATTATGGTTTTATACCTGGTACGCTCGACGAAGATGGCGATGAGCTGGACACACTGATAATCTGCCCTGAGCCGCTTGCAACTGGAGTGTGGCTAGAAGCACGAGTTGTAGGGGTTATGAAATTTGTCGATGATGGCGAAGTCGACGACAAAGTGGTCGTAGTGCCAGCCGACAACAGGGACGATGATCGAATACGTAGTCTCGAAGACATCCCTCAACTAGTTAGTCAGCTCGAACATCACTTCACGCATTACAAAGATCTCAAGAAACCAGGCAGCACAGTCGTATCTGGGTGGGGCGACGTCGAAGAGGCAAAGGCTATTATTAAATCCTGTATTGAGCGCTATAAAGTTTAGCTACTATATTTTCTTTAGTTGCGCTCGGATTTTTTCACGTGCGTGACGAGTCTTAACTAGATCCAACCATTGTTTTTTTGGTTTAGCATTACGCTTCGTAATGATTTCTATTCGATCTCCATGTCTGAGTGTGTAGTCAAATGGCTTCATAGAGCCATTGATAATAAATCCTGCACTCTGTTTGCCGATATCACTATGGATTCGGTATGCATAATCGAGTGGATAAGCGTCTTCTGGCAGATCATAAATATCTCCCTTAGGTGAGTATACGAAGATTCTGTTGCCAAATAGATCAACTTTAAGTTTATTTATATCGACTTCTTCGCCGTCATTTATTTGAGCGGCTACTTCTTGCAGCTCTGTGATCCATTCTAAGTCGGCTGGCATGGCTCCAATTTGGCCCTTGCGATACGCTTCAGTCAGTTTTTGTTCATTGTAATGGAAGCTAGCGGCGAGTCCACGCTCAGCATAGTCATGCATCGTTTTGGTTCTGATTTGAAACTCGATAATAAGACCGCTCTCAGTAGAGACGGTAGTGTGTAGACTCTGGTAGCCATTTGGTTTGGGGCGAGCGATATAGTCTTTGATTCTATTGGTCAAAGGAGTGTATTTGCTGTGAATAACTCCGAGCACTAGATAACAGGTAGCGAGATCATCAACAATGATTCTAAGTGCGATGAGGTCGTATACCTCATCAATAGATTCGAGTTTACGTAGTTTTTTGTACAGACTATACACACTTTTTACCCGACCATCGATAACATGTGGTATCGACTCGTGGGTTAAGTCTTTATCGATTTCGTGTCGAACACCTGCAAGTTTGCGATGACTTTTGCCGAGACGGGCTTTCATGTCTTTTTTGAGCTGCTTGTATGTTTTGGGCTCAAGATATGAGAACGATAGTTCTTCAAGCTGCACACGTACTCGTCCCATGTTGAGTCGATCAGCTAGAGGCGCAAACACATCAATCGTCTCTCTAGCTATTTTTATCTGCTTGGACCTAGGCTGATGTTCCAGTGTCTGCATATTGTGTAGTCTGTCTGCGAGTTTTATGATGATGACTCTGACATCTTGACCGACTGCAATTAGTAATTTCGTTAAATTATCCTTAGTTTCGGGTAAGTAACTGTCAAGGTTACGCATGCCAGATCTGGCTTGTGATACTTTCGTAACACCATCGACAAGAAACGCTACGTCGCGGCCAAATAGTTTTTCAACGTCCTCAATGGTTAAGTCGGTGTCTTCAACTGTATCATGCAGTACTCCTGCTAGTATGGTATCTATATCCATACCCCATTCGATTAATATTGCTGTTACCGCATATGGGTGGGATATAAAAGGCTCGCCACTCTTACGCATCTGACCAGCATGCTTTTCCTGAGCTAAATTGACTGCACTCAGAAACTCAGCCTGTTGAATTTCGTCGTACAAATCTTTCGTGAGCTGGAGTAGTGCTGATTTCTTCATGCTTCTAGTATAGCGTCATTGGACTCATCTCACACCTCCCAACAACTCCAAGTCCACTCGACTGCACCAGAGGCTTGCTTTGTTCGTCAGCGTATCTACGGACACGCTTCCTTGCAAGAGAAAGCATGGGATATCTTTCAGATAGTTTTTCGCCTATATGCGTAGGTATGAGACGAGTCCATAATTTACAGATTGTCACCAAATAGATATACTACGTACTAGAAACGCTACTGCTAAATAAATGTAACGAGGGAATGGGAAACGATATGGCACAGATTGCAATCAATGGTTTTGGAAGAATAGGACGGAATGCTTTTAAAATCGCATGGGAGAGAGCTGATGTAGAGGTTGTGGCTATAAACGACCTGACAGATACAAAAACACTTGCATATCTGCTTAAGCACGATAGTAACTACGGTGCATTCGATCACGTGGTTTCTCATGATGAATCGCACATCATTGTCGACGGTACCAAAGTAGCGGTACTTTCGGAAAAAGACCCTAAGAATCTTCCATGGGGAGACATGAGTATCGATGTGGTTATAGAATGCACAGGATTCTTTACTGATGCGGAAGGTGCAGGAGGTCACATCACGGCTGGAGCAAAACGCGTTGTTATCAGTGGTCCAACAAAAAGCGAAGGTGTAGATACACTTGTGCTTGGTGCAAACGACGAGAAAGTAAAAGACTCAACACCTATCGTTAGTAACGCAAGCTGCACGACGAATTCACTTGGTGCGGTCATGGCGGTGCTAGACGGCGAGTTCGGCGTCGAAAAATCAATGCTCACGACAATTCATAGCTACACTGCCTCTCAAAAGTTGCAAGATGCACCGAGTAAAGATCTTCGAGAAGGAAGAAATGCGGCTGAAAATATGGTTCCAACGACGACTGGTGCCGCAATTGCAGTCACAAAAACACTACCAAGTCTAGAAGGTAAATTCGATGGCCTAAGCGTTCGCGTGCCAACTCCTGTTGTCTCTATTAGCGACGTCACTGCGGTGCTTAAACGTGATGTGACGGTAGAAGAGCTTAATGAATGCTTTAAAAAAGCCGCTCAAGAGCCATATTATCAAGGCATACTCGCTGTATCTGAAGAGCCACTAGTGAGTAGTGACTACATCGGTAACAGCTACTCAGGCACTATTGATCTTGCGCTCACAAAAGTGGTCGCAGGCAACCTCGTGAAGGTAATGGTTTGGTATGACAATGAATGGGGCTATAGTAACCGACTGGTTGAGCTAACATCTGATATTGCGAAAGTTGTCCGGCAGTAGCCATGAAACTATACCTTGGATCCGACCATAATGGCTACCAACTCAAAGAACACATTTTTGCATACCTATCTAAGCAAGATATCGATGTCGAAGATGTAAGTCCAGGGGCGCTTGATCCAAATGATGACTTTCCCGAGTTTGCGCAACGAGCAGCACTTAAAATCCTCGGAGACGAGGACGATGCGGCGCGTGCGATACTTATCTGCGGTGGCGGTCAAGGTATGTGTATGGCTGCGAATCGGTTTCGCGGCATTAGGGCTAGCGTCGTTTGGGACGCTCATGAGGCTAAAATGACTCGGGTAGATAACGATAGTAATGTACTGTGTTTACCAGCTCGCATACTTGAATCTCATGAGCAGCAGTGGAAAGACATTGTGGATACATGGCTTCACACCACTTACGCAAATGCTGAGCGTTACCGACGACGTAACCGACAAATTGATGAACTTGCTTCGTAAGCGTGGAATTACCTATAAAACATAGAGGAGATTGATATGACTAAGTCTGTACAGCCCCACTTGCTACTACATAATTTAATAGGAGCACTATCATATTGGGGCACGACTGTCAGGGTTTTGCTCATAGGTTTTGTGCTTGGATTTGCGGTACTGCTTCATGTGGTGGACAGTCTTACGTTGCCGACAACTGAGTCATACGTACTGAGTTATCTCTACATCATGTCATGTCTGCTTCTGCTGGATGCAGGATATGTCACAATGGCTCGTGCACAACCCCTAAAACCTCGTATGCTGGATAGAATGGTATTATGGGTGGCGCTTATCGTATTGTCCGTAGTAGCGGTTGCACCATACTTTGTTATAGTAACGACTGATTTATTTAATTCTCTTACTACATGGTTACTTCTTGTAGTACTCTTTATTTTAGCGCTCAGACTAGTACTTGGAATGATTGTGTCAACGGAAGAGTAGGTTATGAGTATCATATGTCCATCTGTAATGCCTCAGACCCCAGACCCTCATGAATTTAGAGAAGCAATGGAGCAAGCGAGTAGCATAGCGAGCCGTGTACAAGTGGATTTAATGGATGGTGTCTTTGCCCCCAATAAGAATACGAACCCTATTCAATGCTGGTGGCCAGAAGACATAGAAGCGGACATTCATTTTATGTATCAAAAGCCATTGACTGATCTGACAACATTGATTAGCCTTAAGCCTCATATGATTATCTTGCATGCTGAGTCTGATGGCAATATCCTCGATGCAATTACTCACATTGCCAAGTTTGGTATCAAAACGGGAGTAGCTCTGCTTATTGACACACAGCCAGAAGCTTATGTTGATCTTATATCAGTTGCGGATCACGTACTGCTGTTTGGAGGCACGCTAGGTGAGTCTGGCCAGGCAGAGCTGTCCGTGTTAGATAAAATTGAGAAGATTACACAGGTAAATCCAACTATAGAAATAGGCTGGGATGGCGGTGCTACCCTCGAGAACGTGCGTCAGATTGCGGACGCTGGTGTTGAAGTTATCAACGTAGGCGGTGCGATTCGTGGTACCGATGACCCATTAAAAAGCTATCAACAGTTAATGAATCAATTGGAAAAGTAACCTCAAACATATTACGGTTATGGTAAACTAAATGCATATGAGTGGGAAACAAAGTATTACGCAGTTAAATCAAAAAGCCGTAGAGATCCGTCGCAGTATTATCAAGATGCTTGAAGAGGCCGGCAGTGGTCATAGCGCTGGCCCCCTCGGGTTGGCCGACATTTTTGCAGCTCTGTATTTCGATATTTTAAAACATGACCCTAAGAAACCTGAGTGGGATGAGCGTGACATGCTCGTCCTTAGTAACGGACACACTGTACCAGTTCGCTATGCGGCCATGGCACATGCTGGTTATTTTGATCTAGCTGAGTTGCAAACACTGCGTAAATTTGGCTCACGATTGCAGGGTCACCCGGAACGTACAAAACTACCAGGCATGGAAACAACCTCTGGACCGCTTGGTTCTGGTCTTTCTCAAGCTGCTGGTATGGCATATAGTCTGAAGTTTATTGACCAGATAGATCAGCGCTGGGCGTATGTTGTTATGGGCGACGGTGAGCTAAACGAAGGAAATATCTGGGAAGCAGCCATGTTTGCTGGTAAATACAAACTACACAACCTTATTGGTATTATAGATCGTAACAATATTCAGATTGATGGAAACACTGAAGATGTTATGCCACTTGAGAACTTACGTGGCAAATGGGAATCGTTCGGCTGGCATGTGCAGGAAATAGATGGGCATAATATCGAAAGTATCATTGACGCTTGCTCCATGGCTCGCGCGATCGTCGAAAAGCCAAGTGTCATAATCGCTCACACTATTCCAGGCAAAGGTGTCGATTTCATGGAATACGACTATCATTGGCACGGTGCACCACCTAATTCTGCCCAGGCGAAACAAGCGCTCCATGAACTTAGAACTATGAAAGGGAAAGTGCGAGGTGAACATGAGTGAAATGCACTTAACTTCTAAAGTAGGTCACGATGATATAAAAAGTGAACCGATTCGAAAAGGTTTTGGTGTCGGGCTTAAAAAAGCTGGGGATGCCGATGAGTCAGTCGTCGCACTTTGTGCTGATTTGACTGACTCTACGCAGATGAGTCTTTTTAGAGATGCCCACTCAAGTCGGTTTGTTCAGATTGGCGTTGCCGAGCAAAACCTGGTGACTGTCGCGGCAGGACTGAGCGCAATGGGTAAAATGCCATTTGCTAGCAGCTATGCCGCATTCAATCCTGGACGCAACTGGGAGCAGATCCGTACCACTATTTGTCTCAACGAACGTCCAGTTTGTGTTGTCGGTTCTCACGCCGGTATATCGGTCGGTCCTGACGGCGCAACCCATCAGATGCTAGAGGATATCGCACTGATGCGTGTATTGCCAAACATGACGGTAATTGTGCCAGGGGATAGTTTAGAGGCTGAAAAAGCCACTTTGGCGCTTGCAGAGAAGAAGTTGCCAAGTTATCTTCGACTTGCTCGAGAAGCAACGCCAGTCTTTACCACTGAAAACACACCATTTGAAATTGGTAAAGCATACGTACTCCATCAAGGTACGGATCTGACGCTGCTTGGAACTGGTGCGATGACATACCAATGTTTGATTGCCGCTAAGCAACTAGCTGAACACGGCATCAGTGTAGAAGTAGTCCACGTCCCGACCATTAAGCCACTTGATGATAAAACCATTATGACTAGCCTTAAAAAGACTGGTCGTGGTATCACTGTCGAAGAAGCGCAGGTCGCTGGAGGGTTCGGCGGTGCTATATCTGAGCTTGTGACTTCTCAGCTGCCCATGCCGCTCGAACGGATTGGAATAGAAGATCAATTTGGTGAATCAGGCACACCGACTGAGCTGCTTGAGCACTTTGGTCTCACAGCTCCACATATTGCTAAAAAAGCCCAAGATTTTATTGCTAAAATGCCCCAATATCATAGATAAGGAGACAAAATGAACGAAAAACCACCAGCATGTGACTTTCCACTTGATGTATTATCAGTCGGAGACACGGTAATAGATGATTTCATCAAACTTGAGGATGATATGGCTTCAGTCGAGGACAAGGGCGAGGGTCAAGCGACAATCTCTATGGCTTTTGGGCAGAAACTACCATTTAAAAGCTCAACGGTACTATATGGAGTAGGTAACGCAGCTAACGCTAGCGTTAACTTTGCCAAACTTGGCCTTAAAAGTGGTGTGGTAACAAACCTCGGCAATGATGAGCGTGGTCGCCAGGTTATTGACACGCTTCATAAAAAAGACGTCGAGACTTGCATGGTTAAACTACACAGCGGTAAGAAGACTAACTACCACTATGTCCTATGGTATAAACAAGATCGTACAATTCTTATTAATCATGAACATTACACGTATATGTGGCCAAATCTTCGTGACATAGAGGTTCCAAAATGGATTTATTTTAGCTCAGTTGCTGAAAACGCCGTTGAATACCACGATGAGATTTCTAACTGGTTGGCTGACCATCCAGAAGTAAAAATGGCGTTTCAGCCTGGCACATTTCAGATCAAACTTGGCACTGAACGCCTTAAAAAGCTATATGAGCATACTGAATTGGTCGCGCTTAACCGTGAAGAAGCGGTTCAAGTGACTGGCGGCGAGTATCAGGATATCAATGGCCTACTCGATAAGATGCATGAACTCGGTCCAAAGATCGTACTGATGACCGATGGACCATCTGGCAGTTATGTCAGTGATGGTCAGAACAAATATTTCATGCCGATTTACCCAGATCCAGCTCCTCCGAAAGAGCGCACGGGTTGTGGTGATGCGTACACTTCTACGTTCGTAGCAGCGCTGATCAAAGGCCATTCTCTCGAAAGTGCCATGCAGCTTGCTCCTATCACGCCAACGAATGTTGTGCAGTACGTTGGTGCCCAAGAGGGACTCCTGAGTGATGACGATCTCAAAGATTGGTTAGAAAAAGCACCAGCCGATTATCAACCAAGGAGAATCTAATTATGAGCTTATCTATCCAAGAAGCCAGAGATAACTGTGTTCGTGCCCGTCATTTGATGCAACGTGCTAAACAACAGAAATTTGCTGTTGGGGCATTCAATATCGATAATCAAGAAACCTTAATTGCAATTGCCCGTGCTGCTCAGGCCACCAACTCACCAGTTCTCGTAGAATTAAGCGCTGGCGAAGTCGAAGCCATGGGGCTCGAGAACGTGCGTGATATGGTAGATAACTACATAAAGGAGTATAGGATCGAGATGTATCTCAACCTCGACCACAGCCCAAGTGTAGATGACTGTAAACGTGCAATTGACGCTGGTTATGAATTCATTCACATCGATATCTCGCAGGCTAATCACGATGCAAGTGATGAAGAAATTATCGACAAAACAAAGCAAGTCGTTGAGTACGCCAAATTTACCGGTGCACTCGTTGAGAGTGAGCCACACTATTTTGGTGGTTCGTCTAACGTCCATGATGAAGCAATCGATTACGAAGAAATTAAAAAGACTTTTTCTAATCCTGAAAACGCCGGTAATTTTGTTGAAGCAACAGGTGTAGACACCTTTGCGGCTGCGGTTGGTAATTTGCACGGTAAATATCCAGTGCCGAAGCAACTTGATCTTGAGCTTTTACAGCAAGTTCGAGACGCAATACCATGTAACATTAGCTTGCATGGCGGCAGTGGCACGCCACTCCATTTCTTTGAAGAAGCAGCTAAGATCGGCGTTGGAAAAATTAATATTAACTCCGACATGCGCTATGTGTTCCGCAAGACGCTTGAGGAAGTGCTCGCCAATAATCCCAATGAGTATGCGGTTGTAAAGCTTATGCCAGAAGTTTATCAAGCAGTCCAAAAAGTGATTGAAGAAAAGATCATGGCATTTGGTAGTGCTGATAAAGCAGTTGTTTAGATACCATGGCGATTGCCTTATCTAACTTACTCTCAGCTGAAGAACCTGCATTTACTCGCAGCATACAAGGCCTTGAGAACGTCAGCGGTCAAGTTGGAAAAGATGTTGATCTCATCGGCGAAATTGCGCAGAACCTGTCACAAACAAAACGTGAGCTAGGGTTTGATCCTCAAGACACGAAGCCAAAAGAGCTTTATCAGGCGCTGCTTGCTCGTGTTGAACGAGATAATCAACGCGTCACAAAAATAATAGGCGCAAAAGATCCGAGTGATGTATCTGACGTAGTGCCGAAAGCTATTGCTACGGTTGAAAAATTAGATCTGGCTAGAGACTGTTGGGTATTAAAACGATCAGTTGCCAAGCAGTTGCTGAGCAAAATGCCACCAGAAGCGCTCATGAAAAGCCTTGGCTATAGATCTGTCACCAGTATGCTTCGTCATGAAGATATTGATGAAGTGTATACGGCAATTCGTTTTTCTGAAGGCGACGAATGGCTTAAACGTTACAATAGTTTATTTAAAACCGTAAAACCGAGTGATTTTGAGACTCGCCAAATTCGAATTATTCAAATGGATCATGACAAATACGTTGATCTTGCCGAGCATTTTGTGCAGAAAAAGCTTCATAATGTCACCCACACCAAAGAAATGGGAAGCATAGTTATTGTTCCAATGAAGGTAACACATATGAAAGGTATGACGCTCAAAACATTGCCGCTAATCATTCACTATATCAATGAAATCCGACTTTATAGTACGTTTTTTAAGCTCAAGCAGGTATCTCCTATATTTGGCGCGACAGTAGTTGAGACGCTTAATGCTGATAGCCCTGTTGCATCAGTTATCGGTGATAGTCCGATTCACTGGCGGGTTATCCAGCGCTATTTTGGTAAGCTCAAGTCAGAAGCTCATCCCGAGGCATTTCAGCCTCACGTCCATCCTGAAGACCTGCATTGGCGACATGCTGAGAGCGTACTGGCTGAGATTGATCCTGAGATGAAATTTTGGTTAGAAAAAGATTATGTAGCTGAGTTAGCCGATGATAAAGAGCCACTAACATTTAATTTCATGGACGTAAGTCTTAGCTATGCAAATTCTATAACCTTCGCCGATCGTTACTACTATCACTTTCGGGAAAGTCTGTGGAATGAACTATTTATGCGCTACATGGGCGTTAGGACGCTCGAAGAACAGGTCCTGCAACAACTTGATAACGATGACATTGTCATCGAAAATATTAAACGCTAACGTATATTTAAACAGGACAAACACGATCAATGATGGCGCCGATTTCTTCGACGTCTTCAGTGATTGTGTAAAGTTCTTCATCACCTGGAGATATGAGTCCACTTTGTAATAGGTGACGTTTCAGGAATACATCTAGATCACGCCAATAAGCGTCACCTACCAGTATAATCGGCGCATATGGAATTTTACGTGTCTGAATTAGCGTAATAACTTCGAAGAATTCGTCCAAGGTACCAAACCCACCAGGCAGGTAGATGTATGCATCAGCGTAAAAGGTCATCATGACTTTTCTGGTAAAGAAGTAGTGAAATGCGAGACTATCAGTTGTATGGAGGTTGAGTTGTTGCTCATGAGGGAGGATGATGTTGAAACCTATTGAATCACCTTTGCTCTCGCTTGAGCCTCTATTAGCTGCTTCCATGATGCCACCACCGCCACCAGTAACAACTGCATACTTATGAGCTGCGAGACGACTAGCGATATCTGAGGCAAGTTTATAGTACTTGTCGCTTTGGTGTGTCCGTGCTGAACCAAATATAGTAACTCGTCGCGGGTATTTTTGTAGAATCTTAAATGCTTTTTCGAACTCTTCGTCGCTAGAGCGGAGGCGACTTGTCGAATCCTCGATTGCTTTAACGGTCTGAGCTGTTGGCATCCAAACCTTAGATGTTTTTGTGTGTTTTTGTGACATATTGCTTTAGTATATCGCTTATGGCAAGGTTTGAAAATAGTAATCATCTAGGTGTACTCACCAGTGTTATAATGAAATTATGACTAAATTTGCGTTACAAAGCGAATATAAACCGACTGGTGATCAACCGGCAGCCATTGAGGAGCTGATAACTAGACTGCGCGATGGCAGAAAGGAACAAACACTTCTCGGTGTAACAGGTTCAGGTAAAACCTTTACGATGGCAAACGTTATTCAGGATAACCAGAAGCCAACGCTTGTGCTTGCTCATAACAAAACGCTGGCTGCTCAGCTTTTTTCTGAATTTAAAAGTTACTTTCCTGAAAATGAAGTTCATTACTTTGTCAGTTACTTCGATTACTATCAGCCAGAAGCCTATATTGCGAGCAGTGACACCTACATCGAAAAAGATAGTAAAATTAACGAAGAGATTGATCGTCTACGCCATGCGGCGACCGCAGCGCTACTCAGTCGTAAAGATGTCATTATAGTTGCTAGTGTTAGCTGTATCTATGGCATTGGTTCGGTAGAGGACTATGGCAGCCTCGCACTGACGGTCAAAAAGGGTGAACAGCGAAAACGCGACAAATTACTACGTCATCTAACTGATATTCAGTATCAGCGCAACGATATTGATTTTGCGAGGAGTACTTACCGTGTGCGTGGTGATGTCGTCGATGTCATACCGAGCGGTGGCGAGATGGCGTACCGGATTGAGTTTTTTGGTGATGAGATAGAACGATTAACCGAAATTAATCCTTTAACGGGAGAAGTCCTCTCAGAGCCTGATGAAATTAAGATTTTCCCTGGTAGTCACTATGTGACGCCTAAAGAGAAACTTGACGGTGCCATGCAACACATCAAAGATGAGCTAAAAGAGCGACTTGAGTATTTTAATTCTCACAATAAACTGCTTGAAGCGCAGCGCATTGAACAGCGTACAAAATACGACCTTGAGATGCTAGAAGAAACTGGCTTCGTTAAAGGGATTGAGAACTACTCTCGCTATCTTACGAACCGAAATCCTGGTGAGCAGCCAGCCACACTACTCGATTACTTTCCGGATGATTTTCTACTAATGGTGGATGAGTCTCACATGTCGCTCCCTCAAGTTAGAGGTATGTACAACGGCGATAGAGCGAGAAAAGAAGTTCTGGTTGATCATGGGTTTCGGTTACCAAGTGCACTCGACAACCGGCCGCTTACGTTTAGTGAGTTTGAAAAACATATCAATAAAACAATTTATGTCTCGGCTACTCCTGGACCGTATGAAATGTCGCACACGCCGGAGATGTCACAACAGGTGATTCGACCAACTGGGCTGCTCGATCCTATCATTACGGTTCGACCGAGCGAGGGCCAAATAGATGATCTTTTGTTTGAAATTAAATCCAGAATTGATAAGCGCGAACGCGTACTGGTGACAACACTGACCAAACGAATGGCAGAAGATCTGACGACGTATCTACAGGAACTTAACATCAAAACAGCCTATATCCATAGCGATGTCGACACGTTAGACAGAGGAGACATTTTGCGAGATCTAAGACTTGGTGTGTATGACGTATTGGTTGGAATTAACTTACTACGTGAAGGACTAGACCTTCCTGAGGTGAGTCTGGTTGCTATTATGGACGCCGATAAAGAAGGTTTCTTGAGAAGTAGTAGCGCACTTATTCAGACAACCGGTCGCGCAGCTCGTCACGAAAAGGGCGAAGTTATCATGTATGGTGACAAAATTACTGATTCAATGAGAAAAGCTATCGATGAAACCGAGCGTCGACGTGAAATTCAAACCGAACATAACAAAGTCAATGGAATTACTCCTACTGGAGTCAACAAAGCGGTTGGTGAGGGGTTGCGGGCAATTATTCCACAGAAAGACGATAAAGCACCAAAGATTAATCTCAAGAAGATTCCGAAAGATGAATATCCAAACATTGTGCGAGAATTAACCGCTCAGATGGAATTTGCCAGTGCTAACCTAGAGTTTGAAAAAGCTGCTGAGCTCCGTGATAGTATTGAAGACATCAAAGCTCATATCTAGACCAGGGGGCTATAATCTATCCCGAAAATCTTCAAAAAGACAAGCAAGCATTTCAATATACAACCTGCTATAGTGGATATAATGAACAAGATTAGTGCTGAAGAGATTCAAAAAATAGCAACTATGTCTGCGCTTTCGCTTAGTGACGACAGTGCCGCCACTCTTGGCAGTGAGCTCAACGACATACTAGGGTATGTTCAGCAGCTTGAAGCTGTTGATACAGACGGTGTTGAGCCTACCTATCAGCTGACAGGTCTTTCTAACGTCACCCGTCCTGATGAGCTAGTTGACTACAAAGTATCTAACGAAGCCTTGTTACAAAATGCGCCTTCTCTTAAGGACAATCAGATAGTGGTTCCGAAAGTACTGTAATGACAATTAGAGATATTCAAAATACTATTAGTGGTGGCTCAACAGTTCGATCAGTGATTGAATCAGCTATTGAAAGAGCCAAACAGGACACTCATAATGCACTTATTTCTGTAGTAGAGGACCGCGCTTTGCAGCGTGCCGATGAAATAGACGCTTCAATTGCGAGTGGAGACAAACTAGGTAGATTAGCTGGTGTGCCTTTCGTTGCGAAGGACAATATATTAACTTTTGGTTCCCCAACTACTGCGGCTTCATCGTTACTAGAGACATTTGAAGCTCCATATCAAGCAACAGTTATTGAGAAACTTGAGCATGAGGGCGCAATTTGCATCGGTAAAGCCAATCTTGATGCGTTTGCTCACGGTGGAAGTACCGAAAACTCATATTTTGGTCCAACTACGAATGCAGTGGATGAAACGAAAGTGGCCGGTGGTAGCTCTGGTGGTTCAGCTGTTGTCGTAGCAACCGATATCGTGCCATTTTCACTCGGTACGGACACGGGTGGCTCCATTCGCCAGCCAGCCAGTTTTAACGGTGTGGTCGGTCTTAAGCCTACTTATGGAACAGTCAGTCGTTACGGTGCTGTATCGATGGCTAGTAGCACCGACGTTATTGGCCCTATCGCAACTACCGTCGAAGACATTAGCTTGGTTTATGAAATTATAAGTGGTGTAGACGAACGTGACGGTACGACGATCGCGGTAGATGAAAAAAACACGGTTAGAGATGTTATGAAAATGACAATTGGCTTTATAAACGAATTGCAAAGCGACGGTGTCGATCCTGAAGTGCAATTGAAGATGGACCGAGCAAAAGAAATATGTCGACGAAATGGACATGAAATAGTTATGGTAGACATGCCGATGTTAACTCATGCACTTGCGGTTTACTACATAGTCGTTCCCGCTGAGCTCAGCTCTAACTTAGCTCGCTATGATGGTATAAAATACGGAACACAAATCAAAAGCGACAACTTAGTTGAAACGTATAAAAACAGTCGAAGCGCTGGATTTATGGATGAAAATAAACGGCGAATTCTTATTGGTAACTATGTGCTATCAAGTGGTTATTTTGATGCGTACTATAAAAAAGCTCAAACCGTTCGTACTATGTTAATTGCTGAATACGCTAAAGCTTTCGAATCCTGCGATGTGCTGCTTGGACCAGTTACGCCAACACCTGCCTTTAGTATCGGTGAAAAAACGGCTGATCCGCTCAGTATGTATCTAGCAGATACGATGACGGTTGGTGAAAGTCTAGCCGGCTTATCTTCATTAAGTGTTCCTGCTGGAGTCACTGCGTCAGGTCTACCAATTGGTCTTCAAATATCTGCACCGATGAAGCGTGATTTTGATACATTAGCGTTCGCAAAACAATGGGAGATCTACAATGATTGATTCAACAACGGTGCTTGCGATACTAGCAGCAATTTTAATTGTCGGAGTAATTATGCTCGGACTTATTATTGGTCTAAAATCCCGTAAGCCTAAACTCAATATAGCCAAATATCAAGCTGACTGGCAATCAATCGAGACGAGTATTGGCGACACTAATAGCACTATGCAATTTGCTATTTTACAGGCTGATAAATTGCTAGATAAAGCACTTAAAGAGTCTGGCTACAAAGGCAAGACAATGGGCGAGCGTATGACGAGCGCGAGTCGGATATTCTCAAAACCCGACAACGTTTGGTCGGCTCACAAGCTTCGCAATAAGATCGCACACGAACAAAATGTGAACGTAAACAGTAAAATCACCAGTCGTGCACTCAGTTTTTTTAAACGAGCTCTGAAAGATGTCGGTGCATTATGAACAACTATGGAGACTATAAGCCAACCATAGGTATCGAATGTCATGTTCAGCTCGCTACGAAGACGAAATTGTTTACGGGAGCTAATAACGATGCCCGTGATCAAAAACCAAATACAACAATTAGTCCGATATGTCTCGGTTTACCAGGCACGTTGCCTATTTTGAACAAAGAAGCGGTGACGTTAGCCTTGCGGGCTGGGATAGCTCTTAAAAGTGATATGCCACTTATCAGTCGTTTTGAACGTAAGCATTATTTCTATCCTGATCTTCCTAAGGGCTATCAAACGACGCAGCTTGCTGAGCCAGTGATTGGGCCAGGCACGGTATCTTTAATTCTTGACTCGGGTGAATCAACCACAGTGCGGATTCACCACGCTCATCTAGAAGAAGATGCGGGTAAACTGACGCATCCAGCCGGTGCTGACTATAGTCTCGTTGATCTAAATAGAGCCGGAACACCTCTTATTGAGATTGTGTCTGAGCCTGATATAGCATCACCGGCTGAAGCTCGAGCGTTTGCTGAGGAACTATTCCTACTGATGACCTACGCTGATGTAACGTATGGTGATTTATTCCATGGTAATATGCGATTTGACGTAAATGTTTCTGTGTCGAAAACCGAGACTCTTGGCAAAAGAACTGAGACTAAGAACCTAAACTCATTCCGATCAGTCGAAAAAGCTGCTGAATACGAAATTAAACGTCAAATAGATGAGCTAAATGTTGGGCGAGAAATTGTCCAAGAAACGCGTGGCTGGGACGAGGCCAAGCAAAAAACCGTTTCACAGCGCGGTAAAGAAGATGCCCATGATTATCGTTATTTTCCAGATGCAGACATACCACCAATCGTGGTAACTCCTAAACAAATCGAAACTGCTCGTAACGCTATGCCAGTATTGCCAGACGCTTATCGTGAAGCATGGAGATCGCTTAATCTGAGTCAGTCAGTGATCGATACTTTGTTAGGCGATAAAAAAGTGGCCCAACGCTTCGGCGAAATTCACGAACAGCTATCCAATGAAGCCAGTAAAGTTGCTCATTGGATAGCTAGCGCGCTAGATAGTCCTCAGAAAATACTTTTGATTGATACGAAGTCACTTGTCGAGCTGGTGCAAATGGTCAGCGATAATGAACTTAGCTCAACTTCAGCCAAAGAAGTGCTGGTTGATTTACAGGATAGCTCAAAGTCAGCGCGAGATATTGCAACCGACAAAAATCTCATACAATCTAATGATACTGATGAGCTAGAGAGTCACGTTGAAGTGGTGCTAGCAAATCCTGCCTCGCAAAAAGCCATAGAAGATATCAAATCAGGCAATGAAAAAGCCATCGGGTACCTTGTAGGACAGGTCATGAAAGCTTCAAAAGGTAGTGCCAACCCGGCTATGGTAAAAGATATTATCAAAAAGCAGTTAGAGAAATAAGGAGAATCACATGAAGGCACCAACAAAAGCTATTATTCCAGCGGCAGGTTTTGGCACTCGGTTTTTGCCTCAAACCAAAGCGATGCCCAAAGAAATGCTTCCCATCATCGATAAACCCATTATTCAGTATGTCGTCGAGGAACTCGTTGCCGCAGGTATTAAAGATATTATTATAGTCGGTAGTACGAGTAAGCGCTCAATAGAGGATCATTTCGACATCCCAAATGAAGATTTACTACGTAATTTGCGTGCTGGCGGATCCAAGAAACAGCCTTACATAGATTTAATTGAAAACATCGCAAGTATGGCCAATTTTGTGTATATACGCCAAAAAGGGCCATATGGAAATGCAACGCCACTCCTTAGTGCGGCGCATCTTATAGAGGCAGATGAGACATTTATCTACAAATGGGCGGATGATTTTTTTGTGGCTGATCCTAACTCTACTAGGCAACTTATCGATACCCACAATGAGTTTGGAGGAGGCGTGTTTGCTTGCAAACAAGTGCAACAGGCGAGTGAGTATTCGCAGTACGGTATCGTTGCTGGTCAGGAAATGAGACAAGACGTCATAAAAATGTCCAGTATTGCAGAGAAGCCTGGAGAAGCAAACGCGCCAAGTGATCTGGCGAGTGTTAGTAACTATTTACTGCCATCAGATATTATTGGGTATATCGAAAAAGCTGCTAAAACACACACAGAAGGTGAGTTTGCGTTTCAGCCAATGATTACACAGATGATGGATGATGGTTATGATTTCTACGCTAAGAAAATAACCAATGGTCAATTCTATGATACTGGTGATAAACTTGAGTATCTCAAAACGAGTATTGATTTCGGACTGAAACACCCCGAGCTTGGTCCTGAACTTAAAAGCTACCTCGACTCAATTCATAACGCGTAGCTATCTGTTATAATACGTAGAAGACAAAATGTTAATAATCAAACTATCCTAGGAGATCCACATGACCGGAGCAGCAGAAATTTTAGTAATCATCCTCTCAGTATTTTTAGCTTTATTTTTGCTATTAGCAATCATTTTGACTATACTGCTCATAAAAGTTACTAAACAAATCAAAAAAGTAACTTCAACAGCGCAGAATGCAACTGATCATATCAACTCAATTGCAGCCAATATTTCGCGTTACAGCTCACCAATGCTGGTTGGTAAAATGATTATGCAGCAATTCAAAAAGCGTAAATAGTTCTAGACATGGCTAAAAAATCTACCAAAAAACCATCCATTATTCAAAAAGTAAAAAATAAGCAAGCTGAATCTGCAAATAGAAAGATGCTTGAAGAGCTATTTCATGATTGGTATATCGAAAGAGCCAAAGTGTATAAAATGAACTTTGTGCGTGGTATTACCTTTGGACTGGGCAGCGCACTCGGTGGTACGATTGGGTTTGCTATAGTGATTGGTATACTCGCACTGATACTTAATATCCTAGGCGGCTTTCCTGTAATTGGTGATTGGTTTGATGGTCTTAATGAAGATATTTCTGCCAACTCTCAGACGGTATAATTTGCTATACTAGTAGGTAATGAGCAAGGGTACGACAACTTCTAATTCCGTGGTTGTGAATGACTTCGTGCATTTACATAATCACACACACCACAGCTTACTTGATGGGTTAACAAAAGTAGGTGAGCTTGTCGATAAAGTAAAAGCTATGGGTATGAGCGCAGTGGCCATTACCGACCATGGCACACTTTCTGGAGCGATTGAATTTTATCAAGCTTGCAGTGCGGCAGATATTAAACCGATTATAGGCATCGAAGCATACATCGCAGCTCGCTCTCGTCACGATCGCGACCCAAGTAAAGATAAAGCACGTTACCACTTGATCATACTTGCTATGAATAATACAGGTTATCAAAACCTGATGCAGCTAAGTACCAAAGCCAACCTTGAAGGCATGTACTATAAGCCTCGCATGGACCATGAGCTACTTGAGCAGCACAATGAAGGCTTGATTGTACTAAGTGGCTGTGCAAGTGGAGAACTGGCAGAAAAATTACGTGGTGATGACTATGAAGGAGCCAAAGAAGTAGCGAGCTGGTACAAATCAGTTTTTGGAGATAGATACTACCTGGAGGTTCAAGATAGTACTTGGGAAGAGCAGCTCAAAATTAATAAAGGTGTACTAGAGCTCAGCGAAGAGCTTGGTATAGAGTGTGTTATCACCAGTGATGCCCACTACGTCGAGCAGGATGATACTGAGGCGCACGAGATACTGCTGTGTGTCGGCACTGGCTCATATTTATCTGATGAAAATAGAATGAGTCTAAAAGACTTCCACCTTCATGTCACGAATCCGAAAGATATTATTGGCCGTTGGGCAGAGAAACATCCTTCACTTGTATCTAATACGAAAGCGATTGCCGATAGGTGCGAAGTGACGCTGGAGTTTGGAAAAATCCTTATCCCAACGTTTCCGACACCCGAAGGCATGAATGAGCATAGCTATCTGCATCAGCTTGTGTGGCAAGGTCTCGCATGGCGTTACGGCGGCATGAGCCATAGTGATGCCCATGCCGAAACCGAAGAAAATTGCAGAAAATCGGTTAGCGAAGATGTCATTAATCGAGCTGAATATGAGCTTGGCGTCATCGAATCTATGGGTTTTAATGGCTACTTCTTGATTATCTGGGACTTTATAAATTGGGGTAAGAATCAAGGCATTATATTTGGTCCGGGTCGCGGCAGTGCTGCTGGTTCTATTATCGCCTACGGACTTAATATTACAGAGCTTGATCCATTGAAATATGACCTACTATTCGAACGCTTCTTAAATCCAGATCGTATTTCGATGCCAGATGTCGATATAGATATACAAGACACTAGACGAGATGAAGTGATTCAATACTGTGTTGAAAAATACGGTTCAGAACGAGTCGCAAACATTGTAACATTCGGCAAGATGGCTGCACGAGCAGCAGTACGTGATGTTGCGAGGGTATTGCAGATGCCATATGCTGAAGCTGATCGGCTGGCAAAGCTCATACCGCCGCCTGTTCAAGGTAAGCACATTGGACTAGCAAAAAGTGTTGCAACTGATCCAGATCTCAAAGCAGCCTACGAGGCCAGCGACATGGCAAAACAAGTCATCGATTATGCAATCAGACTAGAGGGTACCATCCGTTCACATGGCGTGCACGCAGCCGGAGTGGTGATTGCGCCTGATGATATCGTCAAATTTGCGCCGCTAGAAATGGCTCAAAAAGGAGTCGTTTCAACTCAGTATCCGATGAATCCAGTCGAAGACCTAGGGCTGCTTAAAATGGATTTTCTTGGGCTCAGTAACCTTAGTATCATCAACACCGCTCAGCGAATAATCAAAAAAGTTTACGGTGATACGATTGATCTTGCGCAGATACCACTTGATGATGTGAAGACCTATGAGCTCTTTCAGCGCGGAGACACTACGGGTGTATTCCAGCTTGAGTCGGCTGGCATGAAACGCTACCTCAAAGAGTTGAAGCCAAGTGAGTTTGAAGACATCGTCGCGATGGTTGCACTGTATCGTCCCGGTCCAATGCAGTTTATCGATGAGTTTATTAAACGCAAACATGGTGAAAATGTTATCAAATACCCACATGACACTATGAAAAATGCGCTTGAAAACACCTATGGCATCTTGGTCTACCAGGAGCAAGTGATGCAGATTTCAAAAGAAGTCTGTGGGTTTACGGGTGGTCAAGCCGATACGCTTCGAAAAGCTATCGGTAAGAAAAAAGCTGATCTTATGGCCGAGATGAAAGATAAGATGATTGAGGGTGGCCAAAAACACAGCGGTATCGATAGAGCATTAATGGAGCGTTTCTGGAAACAACTGGAAGACTTCGCAGCCTATTGTTTCAACAAGTCCCACGCGGCTTGTTACGGACTGATTGCCTATTGGACAGCCTATCTAAAAGCTCATTATCCAGATGCATTTATGGCAGCCCTTATGACTAGTGACCAAGACGACATTGATCGTCTAGCTATTGAAATTAGTGAATGTACTCACATGGGCATAAAAGTCTTGCCGCCTGATATCAACAAGAGTTACGTTGAGTTTGGTGTGGTGAAGGGTGAAAATGAAATCCGATTTGGCATGGCTGCTGTAAAGGGAGTAGGAGTCAATGCTGTCAATGAAATACTACGGGCTCGTAAAGAAGGTGGTGAATTTAAAAGTATCGGTGATTTTGCCAGAAGAGTCAGCACTAGTCGTTTTAATAGACGAGCCTATGAGTCACTGATTAAATCAGGTGCGTTTGATGCATTTGCTGATCGTTCAGATGCGCTTTTTAACCTTGATACCATCACAGGCTATGCATCGAGGGTGCAAAAAGATGCTGCCAGTAACCAAGCTGATCTATTCGGCGGAATGGAAACCGCCGCCTCTATACCTGAAATTGCACTAGAACCAGCGCCTGAGAAACACCACGAACGAGAACGTTTACAGTGGGAGCGTGAGTTACTAGGATTGTATCTGAGCTCACATCCGCTTGATCCGTATACTGATTATTTTGCTGAACAAACAGTCGCACTTAACATGTTGCAAGTTGATCATGATAAAAAAGCGGTCACCGTCGGGGGCGTCGTGTCGACCATTCGCCAAATACTAACCAAAAAGGGCAGTAAAATGGCATTTATGTTGATAGAAGATAAATTTAGTGAGTGTGAGATCATTGTATTCCCAAATCTTTTCGAAGAAGTTGGCGAAGCATTAGCGCAAGATATGGTGGTCAAAGTAAATGGCAAAGTCAGCTCAACCGACAAAGACGGTAACAGTATAGGTGACGCCAAAATAATTGCCGACGAAATTATAATTGTTACCAATCAAGAGCTAGATGACTATAAGAAAACTGGCAAAAAAATGAAAGCTCTAAAAGCGAAACAAAAGAAGAAATCTGATTCTGCAGCTATAAAAGACAAGCCAAAGGCCACCTACACTCCGATTGATGATTCTATCAAGAAACTCTATGTTCATGTCAAGGATTCTCAAGACCAGACTAGTCTCTTGGCGCTCAAGAAACTGTTTAACGAACACCCGGGCCCAAGCGATATTATCCTAGTTCTTGGCGAGCAAAAAGAGTCAGCGCTCAAAATGCCTTTTAGTACACTTATATCTCAGGATCTTCAGGATAAAGTCGCTACTATTTATGGTAAAGACTGCGTCGCGGTCAAATAAAACTTATTGAATCTGAGCAATTGTAGTCAGCAAAATCAAAGCAAGTGCTATAGAAAATGCAAACATATCAAATGCAGGATGTCGAAGTGCAAATTGCTCCCCGTTAATAACTGCGTGCTGCACCAGTGAACGATGCGTTAGCACGTAGCCAAGACCACTTAACATTACCACGCTGAGGCTGATGACAATCATGTATGGCAGCGAGCCCTGTAGCGCACTCTGCAGGACTGACACTGAGCCACTTGTGCCTGTGGCAATAGGGGTAGTTGGTGCGCTGTCCTGTGCTTGGACTATTATTTCTTTTTCTTCGTCTTCGCGAGATTCTTTTTTAGTTTCCTTCGTTTTTTCTGTAACGGTCTCTTTAGGTTTGTTAGGCTGAGCAACAGGTTTATCAGAGGATGGTTCTGATTTTACAGCAGGTGTTGGAACAGGTTTTGATACGGCAGGCGTTTGCGGCTTTGGTGCTGGATCCGTATTGATTGGTTTACCGTAATGAGCGACCACGACAGTATTCTCGTTACCTTGGAAATCACTTCCATTAACGAAGCCAAAGCCAACTTCGGTATAGTCGCCCATAATGTTGTCTCGGTGAGTTGAGCTATTCATCCATCCCTGATGAGTGGCATTGCTATTTGCAAATCCATACGCTAGGTTTTCACCGGCGGAACGGTAGTCGTATCCCGCTGCTTCGAAAAAATACCACGGTTGCGTACCATCTGGCGCAACGTGCGCCCAGTAGTTGTTACTTACCATGTGTTGAGCTTTTGATTGTGCTGAGTTGTTCAGTTTGCCATTTAATGTCAATCCACTGAGCCCGTTAGCTGACCGCGACTGGTTTGTTAAGCTAAGTAGCTCACTCCGGCTGATTGAAGTTGCATACGCTAAGGTATCACTTTTATTGGCACTAACTGACGGAGGTCCGTTGGGAATGATTTGCACAATACCAACGGCTGTTAATAGTACTGTCAGCAGAATGACCCGTATTGCATGAAGATGATGAGTATTTTTCAGTTTTTGTGTTGCCATGTTTTATACTTATTTTGTATAAGTATAAAACACTATAAGCATAATTGATATAGGGCAATGCCAGAGGCGATGGAGACATTGAATGATTCTTTCTGACCGTACATCGGTATCTCGAGGAGTGTTTGGCATTGCTGCTTGATTTCATGAGTCAGTCCGTGCACCTCCTCGCCAATAATCAGTACTATTTTCTCTGATGACTTAAAATTTCGAATATCAATAGCTCGGTTATCTTGCTCAAGTCCAATGATGTGATAGCCCCGCGCACTCAAAGATTGTAAGTCGGGTTCGGTTTGATAGCTAAATGGCACCATGGTCTCAGCACCTAAGGCTGCTTTATGAATCTTTTTAGTAAGTGATTCTTTGATATGAGGTAAACGAGTATCACCTGGAAACGCCGGGTATGGCGTATAGCCAGAGAATATGATTGACTTTACTCCAAATCCGTCAGCGGTCCTAAGCAGTGACCCAACGTTGTGCGTTGATCGTATGTTATGAGCTATAAGGATAATATCAGGCATGGTGCCATTGTAGCAGTTCATTCCGCTCACGCTTCTGCTACAATATATATACGTAATGTTAGACCAAAAACAAGACCGCTATCGAGAACAAGAAGAGAGTAGCACGCAGCAGCGCGCGGCTATTTTAGGTCTAAACTATCTTGATTCACGTGGTTTACCTCAAAAAAGTGAGTTAGTTACGGATATTCTTAGTAATCACGACATGTACACTGGACATTTGGTGCCGCTACGAGCCGGTGATGATCGAGAGTCGACGGTCTTTGGCATTACTTCAAGTACACCACAGTCATTGATACGAAAACTGAGAGCTCAATATGAAGAATCTTCATCAACATTGGAATTTGTGATGATTAGTGGCGCAGGCTTCAAAGAATTCATGACACGCTTTGATCCTCCTAAGAAAGTTGTCTACGATGATGTCAAAATAGCTAAAGAAGGTGATAGCGACACGCTTGAGTCGGTTTCTCAGACGCTTGAGTCGGTTCGTACAGATGATATCCTTGACTATCTCATCGAACAGGCAAATATGTTGTCTGCTAGTGATATTCACATTGAAAATCAGCGCGAGCATGTACGCATACGATTCCGTGTTCACGGTATGCTTCATCCGATTGCGCACTTAACACATGATAAGTACAGGGTCCTTCAGGCTTCTATTGCTTCAAAAGCTAATATCTCAACGGCGAGCACAGATGCACAAAGTGGTCACATGCAGCATGTACCGAAAGCTCATCCCGAAGAGCTTATAAATATGCGTATCGAAACGATTCCAACGAATTATGGTCAAGATGCAGTTATTCGCCTCTTTAACTACGACGAGGATCTTCTCAAGCTTAAAAACCTTGGCCTTAATGAAGCGCGCGAAGCGGAAATAGCTGATCTCATCACTCACCCGCATGGCATGCTGATGGTCGTTGGTCCAACCGGCTCTGGTAAGAGCACAACTCTCTATAGTATTTTGAGTGAACTTAATGATCCCAGTCGCAAGATTTTGACGCTTGAAGACCCGGTAGAAATGACGCTGGCTGGTATTAGCCAGATACCTGTCAACACTACTAAAGGTGATAGTTTTGGTGAGAAGCTGCGTGCTATTTTGCGCCTTGATCCTGATGTCGTCATGGTTGGTGAGATTCGTGATGCTGACACGGCAAAAACTGCTATACAGGCGTCTATTACTGGGCACTTAGTGCTGTCTACGTTTCACGCCTCATCTGCAGCAGCAGCTTTCGCGCGCATGATAGACATGATTGGTCAAAATCCGATTTTTTCAAATGCCATCCGCATGGTTATTGCACAACGTCTTGTTCGTAAGCTTGATGATAATACTAAGAAATCGTATAGTCCTGATGAAACAACTAAAAAATGGCTCAAAGAAAACTTAGGACAATTACCTGATAGCTATGAAACACCAGACATTGATTCAGTAACACTCTATAACCCGGGTTATAGCGATGACTCACCATTTGGCTACAGCGACCGCATCATGATCACTGAGCACCTCGTAGTTGGCGAGTCTATTCAGAAATTTATCCGAGGAGATATCACTGAGATCAGTGTCTCAGCTATTGAAGAGGCTGCAAAAGCCGATGGAATGCTCACCATGAAGCAAGACGGCATCCTGCGAGTGTTGCGTGGTGAGACAACACTGGAAGAAATAAATCGCGTACTTTAGTTGAGCTAAAATTTTATGATAGACTTTGCATATGAATGAACAACAGTTCGACATCGAAAAAGCCGCGGCTGTTATTTTACATGATCGCAAAGTTGTTTTAACTCGTGCTGCTGGAAAAGACGTTTTCGTTCCGCCTGGAGGCAAGCTAGAAGACTCAGAGACTCAGATTGAAGCATGTATACGAGAATTGAAAGAAGAACTGGGTATAGACGTAACTGAAACTGACCTGGAATACATTGACACGTATTATGCTAAAGCAGCTGGTGGCTCTGGAAAATCACTAAAAATGGGTGTCTGGCTAGTGCAGAGATATACTGGTGATATCAGCCCACAAAGTGAGATTGAAGAAGTGGTAGAGGTTGGCGCACAATTGCCAGAAGGTATGGAGGTTGGATCAATATTTCAGCATGACATTATTCCGTATTTAACCCAACAGAATCTGATTGATTAGTAGTTAAGCAGGTGCGAAGTGCGAATGTCAGCCGGATTGTGAGACCCGACATTTTGCCACTGTTCGGGCTAGATCCTGGAATCTAGACCCTGTATCTCTGCTTCTGTTAATCATTAAAAACTAGTGACCATTTGTTACACTCAGAGTCATGACCCAGTTTGAAACTGCTTACAACGACATCTATAAATTACACACTCAACTTTTAGATACCAGTCGAACAAGAATTAAGCCGACTTTGGTGGTATTTTCTGCTATTCCGGGAAGTGGAAAGTCTGAGCTGACAAAAAGACTTGTTAGTGAGCATAACTTTCTAAGAATTGCCAACAAAGACGTACGAGAGCTGATTGCAAAGACACATCATGAAGATGATGTGAGTGTAGAAGGCTATACGCTTTGGTTGCTGGATAACCTTACTGAGCAAACTAAGTATAGTATCGTATTCGATCGCAATATTGATCAGTGGTATACTCCCTCGAAAGAGTGGGCGGAGAGAAACGGTTATAGATACGTACTTGTGCGCATAGATGTTCAACGAGAAATACTAGAGCAAAGATTACTAGAAAGAGAAAAGGATCGTGAGGCGAAAGCGTTTGAGGTTTTGGATTTCTACGCCAAACAGCATGAAGAAATCGGAATACAGATCGATCCGAGTATCACTTTGAGCGATAATTATGATCTAGATGCAGCAGCGAAGGCTATCGTTAAATTTTAATTTCGGGTTGTGAATGAAGCCCAGTGGTAAGATTGGCATTAGATTATGACTTTGGCGATTGCTGGCACGAGTCGCCCATCAAACACATCAGGGATGATGCACTCAGCGGTTGGGTTCTCGATTAAGCTTGCTATGACTTCGGCAGCAGCTCGTTTGTGCTCATCGGTAATATTACGAACTTTGTTATCCAGTGCGCCGCGGAATATGCCAGGGAAGGCGATGGCGTTATTGACTTGGTTGGGGAAGTCGCTTCTACCGGTAGCGACGACGGCTGCGCCAGCGGCGTGAGCCAGGTCGGGCATGATTTCTGGGGTTGGGTTTGACAGGGCAAAGATTATCGGGTCTTTTGCCATGGTTTTGATATCTGCTTCAGAAAGAAGCTCAGGTTTACTGACGCCAATAAATATGTCAGCGTCTGTCAGTGCATCTTGGAGCGAGCCATCAACGTTACCATCTACGAATTCAAGCAAACATTGTTTTTCTGTGTTGAGATCAGTACGTGAGCTACTCACAATACCTTTACTGTCGACAGCTAAAAGTGAGCCAACGCCGTATTTATGTAGTAGTTTAATAATGGCGGTACCAGCTGCACCAGCGCCGACAGTAACAATTTTGCATTCGGTGAGTGATTTACCGGTGACTTCCATGGCGTTTATCAGTCCAGCTAACACTACAATAGCCGTACCATGCTGATCATCATGAAATACTGGTATATCGAGCTCAGCTTTGAGACGATCCTCAATCTCAAAACATTGTGGGGCGGCAATGTCTTCGAGGTTGATAGCGCCAAAGCTTGAGGCGATGGCTTTGACCGTACTGACAATCTCATCTGGTGTGTGGACATCGAGGGTGATCGGTACGCTATCGATGTCAGCAAAGTTTTTGAAGAGCAAGGCTTTACCTTCCATTACCGGCATGCTGCCCTTTGGGCCGATGTTGCCGAGACCGAGCACTGCTGAGCCGTCAGAGATGACTGCCACGAGATTATTGGTCCAAGTATAGTCTGGTAGGAGTGATTCATCTTCGGCTATAGCCTTACTAACTGCGGCTACGCCAGGCGTGTAATAGGTGCTCAGTGCATTCTTGTCCATGATGCTTTGATCACGCAGTATGGTAGCTATTTTACCTTTATATTTTTTGTGTAGTTCGAGGGCTTGTTCGTTATAATTCATACTACCAGTATAACTCTTTTATTAGTGTCGTCACTATGGTACAATATGTCATTGATACAAAACACTAGATACTACTAAATAAAGAAGAGATTGTATGTTTGAGCTAATCGATAAAGTAAACAAAAAACACATGAAACCTCGTGTAGTGGATGTCCGTTCCGGCGACACTGTTCGTGTTAGCCAGAAAATTACCGAAGGCGCAAAAGTACGAACCCAGATTTTCGAAGGTGTGGTTATTCGATGTGACCGCAAACAAAGCGTTACGAGCCGTATCACGGTCCGTAAAATAGCCAGTGGTATCGGTGTTGAGAAAAGTTTCTTGCTACATAGCCCACTTGTGCTTAAGATCGAAGTTACGAAACGAAGTAAGGTTCGTCGCAATTACCTGACATACCTTCGTAATCGATCTGGTAAAAGTGCACGTCTTAGCTCTGTTAATTTCGACCGTGAAGGTGTCAATGATGTCCGAGACAAAGAAGCTGAAGCTGAAGAAGAGCGCTTGAAAGCCGAAACAGCCAAAGCTGCTGAAGCCGAGCAAGCCAAAAAAGAAGCTGATCAGGCTGAACTCGACAAAAAAGCCGACGCCGTCGCTCAGTCCCACGAAGATAAATAGAGAATACAGTTCTGTAAATAGCCCGCAGTACGCGGGCTATTTTATTTAATTTAACCTATACTCATAACCATGATTGTAGGGATTGATGAAGTAGGGAGAGGCGCTTGGGCGGGACCGCTTTGTGTCGGGGCAGTCGGGCTTGGCGGCTTGGAGTTTCCAGGGCTGACGGACAGCAAAAAATTATCCAAGAAAAAACGTATCAAATACGTACGAGAAATAAAACAGTCAGCCCCACTTGTTGGTATTGGCTGGGCCTCAGCAATGGCTATAGATGAATTTGGTCTGACTGAGTCGCTCAAATCGGCTGCTAGACAAGCGGTTGCGCGGTTAGATGACAGTCAGATTACGCAAATAGTGGTTGATGGTACAATTCAGTTACTTGATGATCCAAGAGCTGTCACCATGAAACAGGCAGATTTACTCATACCCAGTGTCAGTGCGGCTTCAGTCGTAGCAAAAGTAGCAAGGGACAGCTATATGGAATTAGTCGACAAGGCCTATCCAGGCTATAAGTACGCATCGCACGTTGGCTACGGCACTGTAGCGCACCGTCTGGCATTAGATCTTCTAGGTCCAAGTTCACTGCATCGTATGAGCTTTGCGCCACTTAGCAGTATGAAGGCTCTGGTTAGCCCAAAAGTAACGACAGCTGGAGAGTTAGCCGAGACCGCAGCTTGTGAATATTTGCAACGAGCGGGTTACGAAATCATTCACCGCAACTGGAAAACAAAGGCTTGTGAAATCGATATTGTGGCCCAGAAAAAGCAGTCCATTCATTTTGTTGAAGTAAAATACCGTTCATCACTCGACCAGGGCGGCGGAATTGCTGCGATTACGAACAAGAAGTTACATCAAATGACACGCGGAGCAGAAATATGGATGCAAAGGTATGGTCTGGTGGAAGCTTCACTTTCCGTCATCGAAGTCGGAGGTGCTGATTACGATGTTACTGAATTTTTGACGCAAGTGCGGCTATAACTCCAGTTTTGTCCGTTTCAATCCAGTCTGTGCGAGCTTTGAGATCTGTCATGCCAATTATTATGGTACGAGTTAGTGCTGGATCTGATTTTTTTGGTTCAAAAAAGGTTCGATAGGCATCAAGCCACGATCGACCGGCGAGTACTGTTGCACTATGACGGGCAATATCGTCGTAAGATTTATCACCTTTGAATGTTTTTTCAATCCAGTCCCAGTGTGAATTCATCCACTGCCATGTCGTTTCTTTAGAATATCGGTTTCTTAGCATATAGATATACCATCTCGTGATATCTTGTGGTTTGACGTGCGTATTATCGGTCAAATTTTCTAGTAGTTGAGCTATTCGCTCGGGAGATTTGACGCTTGTTAATCCACCGACCAAATCATCTCTTAGCTCAGGATTATGCGTTGTGCGGTGGCGTTCAACTAGCGCTTCAAAGGCTTGGTTATCTCCATACTTAGAGACTATAGCGAAGAATATAGGGCGAAGCTCACCAGGTAGCGTGGCGATATCTTGGCTTTCTCGGCACGTTTCTAGGCCGTAGGTCAGCACCGGTTCGTATTCAGCATAAGTGAGTAGCCCGAGTATAGTAGCTCGTAGTTTAAGCGTTTCTTCACTATCGGTATTTTTTTCTTCATTTCCGAGTTTTTCATAGAGTGGTGTTGCAAGCTGTTTGACGATAGACTTGAGGTTTTTTTCGGCTGATTCGTCATCTTCCACAAAGCGTTTGAGATCACCGATAGCTAGGCTGATGATGCCCCAGACTGATTCGCTTGTTTCGTATTTATAGGTCTCAAGAAGTGGTATCAGCTCACTCGTAGGTTGGTGGTCAGTGTGTGATAGCAATGTGAATTCATGTAGTAGCGAGAGTCGATCTATTTCGCTAAATGAGTCAGCTTTTAATCCTTCAAGCAGTAATGCAAAAGCGGCTTTATCGTAGGCGGTGATGAAATGACTGACGGCTTCACGGTTTAGGAGTGGATTATCGTGACTAGCCGTGAACGAAACAGATTGAGTATCTAAAATATCCGGAAAATCTGACTGTGATGCACCGAGCGGGAGTGGCCAGATGGTATCGGTTGGTTCAGCACCGACACTAAAATGCTGCTGAGACAACTCGTATCCAGAGTCGGTGGTTTTGACAGATACTACAGGATAGCCAGGTGTTTCTAGCCAGGTATGCATAAAGCCACTCACATCTTTGCCGGATGCTTTAGCTAAGCATTTCCACAAATCATCTCCAACTGTATTTTGGTAGGCGTGGGCTTTGAAATAGTCTGCGAGACCTTGTTTCCAAGCAGCCTCACCAATGTAGGCTCGAAGCATACGAAGTAGTCGCCCGCCTTTGGCGTAGACGATGGAGGGGTCGAACAGAGTGCTGATCTCGTCCGGATGGTTGACTTCGCAGTGCACTGCTTGTACGCCAGATAATTGATCCCGTCGTAGTGCCGAGAGAACCTCCTGTGAAGCAAAGGTGTTCCATATATGCCAATCGGGATAGAGCGCATCAACGACGATGTACTCCATGAGGTTGGCAAAGCTTTCGTTGAGCCATAGGTCATCCCACCACTTCATGGTGACCAGATTGCCAAACCATTGATGTGATAATTCGTGTCCGATGACACTGGCAACAAGTTCTTTCGATGAAGCTGCCGAGTTTTCGTCGATCAGTATACAGCTTTCACGGTATGTGATGAGACCCCAGTTTTCCATAGCTCCTGAAGAAAAGTCAGGTAAAGCGATATGGTCACATTTTGGTAATGGGTAGGGGGTGTTGAAATAGTCTTCGAAAAATTCAATAGTCCGAACTGCACAATCAAGCGCAAAATTAAGATCAGATTGAGATTGAGCCGCACTAGCATATATACTGACATCAACACCTTGGCTTGTTTTTTGACTAACATTTACAAGTTCGCCAACAGTAAACGCGAGGAGATAGGAGCTCATTCGAGGCGTGGTAGCAAAACTTGTTTTGGTTCCCTCGGGCAGGTCGTTTGTCTCGGTAATGGGCATATTACTAAGCGCGGTATCAGATGATTCGTGAAAAAGTGATAAATCATATGTCGCTTTTGCTTCTGGTTCATCGATGCAAGGAAATGCCTCCCTGGCATGGTGTGACTCAAACTGAGTAGCAATTAAACTTTTGGACTGATTTTCATGCGTGAAAAAGCAAGGATATATACCGTGCATGGGTTCAGTCAGGATTCCTGAGAATGAGATTTCAATAGTACAGTCGCCCAGGCTGGTGTCATTAATCGTTAGTTCATCATCGGTCTGGATAAACTCTTTTGTCACATTATCGACCAATAACTGATCTATAGTCAGATCTTTACTGTGTAGAATAATCTTCGAGTCGGTAGCATGGCCATATATGAGTACAGTGCCGCTAAACCGGTTATTAGTCCGGCATTTTGTAAGGTCATAACTGAGTTTGTAATGTGTTGGTCGAAAAGTATTATAGAGTCTTTGTACGGTAGTCATTGTACTATAGTAACAGAGGCATATAGTAGAGTTCTAGGACTTGTAGATACGAGCCGTATAAGGTATTATGTATAGGTACACATCCGGCCCGTTAGGTCGGAGTTTTTGCTATAAAGCACATGAATTAGAGACAATATAAGGAGAATAGTATGAATGAATTAAATGTAAAACAGCTGGTACTCGCCGTCACAACTATCGCCGAGGAGAAAAACTTACCTGAAGATATGGTCATGGACGTTGTCCAGCAAGCTATCGGAGCTGCATGGCGCCGTGACAACGGTGAGCGCGACCAAAACGTTCGTGCTGAGCTCAACACTAACGACGGCTCTGCAAACATCTACGTCCAGTACGAAGTAGTTGAAGAGGTGGAATCTGAGCTTGAACAAAAAACCCTTGAGGATGCCAAAAAGCTTGATAAAAATGCTGAACTTGGTGGCATCGTCGAAGAGCACTTCGAAGCAACTTCTTTCGGTCGCGTTGCAGCGCAAACAGCTAAACAAGTCGTTTTACAGAAACTTCGTGAAGCTGAGCGTGATGTGGTCATGGAAGAATTTGAAGACAAGGTTGAGACTGTTCTTGTCGGTACCGTACAGCGCGTCGAAGCCCGAGTGGTTCGAGTTGAGATCGGCAAAGCTATCGGTATCATCCCTGCGAGCGAGCAGATTCCGGGTGAATTTTATAGTGTCGGATCACGGATCAAAGTGTACCTCAAAACGATTGATCGAGAAGCTCGAGGGCCGCAGCTTATCTTGAGCCGTTCCAACGAAGCATTTATCGAATATCTGTTTGGCCAGGAAGTTCCTGAGCTTGATACCGGAGCAGTTGAAATTAAAGCTATCGCTCGTGAAGCTGGTAAGCGCACTAAACTTGCGGTTGCTTCTACCGTTCCTGGAGTTGATCCTGTTGGTACGTTTGTCGGTGGACATGGAACTCGTGTCAATGCCGTCATGAACGAAATCGGCGATCAGGAAAAAATCGACATCATCACTTATGACGAAGATATTAAAACATTTATCTCTAACGCCCTCAGTCCTGCTGAAATTAGTGACATCAAACTCGATGAAGAAGGTAAACGCGCTGCTGTTATGGTCCAAGAAGACCAGCAATCACTTGCGATTGGTCGTGGCGGACAAAACGTCCGTCTCGCCAGTCGATTGACCGGTTATGAGCTCGACATTGAGCAAGTACAGGTTGCTAAGACTGAGCCGACAGCTGATAAAAAACCTCGCAAAAATGTTGAAGATGATCTACTCAGTGCAATTGACGGAAGCGACGAAGCCTAAGTATCTAGCACTCTTGCACGTAGAGTGCTAACTTTGCTATACTGTAACTACAGATAAACGTATAGCGCAAAAGGAAGGTCTATGCCAGAAAATTTCGCAGATTTTGTCGATCATTTGACCGACAACGCTCGTGGCAGTTTACAGCAAGCTGAGGTCGCTGCTCGTTCAGTTGGTAGTCCTTATGTTGGCACCGAACATCTATTGCTTGGTGTGCTTGCTCAAGAAGAGTCGGTCGCTGCAAAGTTACTGGCCGACGTTGGTATTACACTAGAGCGTGCTCGACAGTCACTTAACCAAACTCCAAGGGCATTAGTAGTTAGTGCTGGTGCAAAAGGCCTCAGCGAAACGGCTAAATTAACGCTTCGCATGAGCTGGGAAGTTGCCCAAGAATTCCGTCAAGATTACTGCGGAACCGAACACATCCTCTTCAGTATTCTCAGTCAGAAAAATGCCAGGGCTACGGTGCTACTTCGTGATATGCATATAAACGTCGATGAGCTTATCGGGGAAACCGAGAGTTACCTTAATAAGCAGCAGTTAGACGCTAGCGATACTTCTCATAGTAGTGCTCGTCGACGCTCGCATCAGCCGGCGTTACAGAAATTTTCTATAGATCTGACTATACAGGCCCAAAAACAAGAACTCGACCCTGTCATCGGCCGTGACAAAGAGATAACTCGTATGATTACCATTCTTAGTCGACGAACTAAAAATAATCCGATCCTTATCGGTGAACCAGGCGTTGGTAAAACCGCTATTGTCGAAGGTCTGGCTCAGCGCATCGCCACCGAAAATGTCCCCGAGCATCTGCTTGATAAACGAGTGCTACTACTCGACCTGTCTGGCATGGTAGCAGGCACCAAATACCGCGGTGAATTCGAAGAGCGACTGAAAAAAGTCGTCGATGAGCTGAGTAGCGATGATCACACAATTGTGTTCATCGATGAGATGCATCTACTGGTCGGTGCGGGAGCAGCTGAAGGCTCGATGGATGCAGCTAATATGCTCAAGCCTGCACTAGCTCGTGGCCAGATCAAAATGATTGGCGCAACAACTATGGATGAATTCAAAAAGCATATTGAAAAAGATGCTGCTTTGGAGCGACGCTTCCAGCCAATTACGGTCAAAGAACCGAGCTATGCCGACACTGTGGCAATTGTTCATGGCCTAAAAGATAAATACGAATCACACCACAGCGTTAAGCTGAGTGATGAAATAATTGAAAACGCAGTTTACATGGCGGATCGCTATGTCTCAGAGCGTAATATGCCTGATAAAGCGCTTGATGTGCTTGACGAGGCTTCCGCGCTAACGAGAGTTAAACAAAGCAAACAACCATCAAAAACCAGAGAGGCACTTAAAGATATCAGACACCTTGAGACCAAAATGGAAGAGGCAGCCCAAGCTGAAGATTACGAACGAGCTGCGCTATATAAGATGCGGATGAGTCGTTTGCGTGAAAATCTATCGAACGAAGAGTCAAAAGGCCGAAAACCAGTTGAATTAACACACGAGTATATCGCAGATGCGATCGCTGCTATCACAGGTATTCCCGTCAAGCAGCTCCGACGATCTGAAGCGGCTATGTTGCGGCGACTCGAGTATCACCTCAGTAAACACATTATTGGTCAGAAACAGGCCTTGACCACGATAGCTAAAGCTATCCGACGTTCACGTTCTGGCGTGTCACATCCGCGCCGTCCAATTGGCTCATTTATTTTTATGGGTCCGACGGGAGTTGGTAAAAGTGAGCTAGCTAAAGTCCTCGCTCGAGAAGTCTTTGGCAGTGACGATGCGCTGATTAAGATTGATATGAGTGAATTTAGCGAACGCCACACCAGTGCAAGATTAGTCGGGGCGCCAGCAGGTTATGTCGGTTATGAAGATGGTGGCCAGCTAACTGACAAGGTCCGTCGTCAGCCGTATAGTGTACTACTACTTGATGAGATTGAAAAAGCCCATCCAGATATCTTTCATCTACTCCTCCAGCTACTCGAAGATGGTACGCTGACCGATGCCAAAGGTCGCCAAGTCGACTTTAGCAACACTATCGTCATTCTCACGAGTAATCTAGGCGCTGAGTCTATGCGAAAAGAAGCCGAGTTAGGTTTTGGAGCAGTCAGTAAAAAAGATACTGATCACATTAAGTCATTGCATGAGCGTAACGAAAAGTCAGCTCGCAAAGCACTCGAAGATATGATGCGACCGGAACTCATCAATAGGTTTGACGATGTGGTGGTGTTTGAGGCGCTGACGAAACCGCAAGTCGCAAAAATTGCTGAAATTCAGCTCGAGGAACTTCGTGGACGCTTGTCCCGTAAAGGCATCGGTCTTACTACAACGACAGCCGGAAAGAAACTACTCGTTGAGAAGGGTTACGACCTGAATAATGGCGCCCGTCCACTTCGCAGAGTTATTCAAAATGAAATTGAGCACGCTATTGCAGAAATGCTGCTGGCTGAAAAAGTCGAAACCGGCACAATAGTCGAAATTGGTACTAAAAACGGTTCACTAACCATGAAGCCACGTCATGAAGAAACAGTTGGTGTTGCATGAGTCAGTCAGCCGGCCGGACTTCGCATAGCTGGATTATTAGGCTTGTTGTTAGCCTCGTAATTTTAGGTAGCGCAGCCTGGGTGCTACTAAACCGTCAACTAGTGACCGATCAGATAACTGTTTGGCGGTCTGAGCCATCAGCTGCCGTCCAAAAACTAGCCGAGCGAAGTGATATGAGCGACCGTGGCGCATTTGTTTTCTATGCGTCGACTCCGGAAATTCTAGGCAGAGATAGCTTTATTGACAAGTGTAAATCTACCAGTGAACAAACTGCAATTTTAGGTTGTTATGTGGCTCAAGAAATATATGTCTTTGATGTTACTGATGAGAGACTCGATGGTATCCAAGAAGTAACCGCCGCTCATGAGATGCTTCATGGCGTCTACGAGCGGATGTCAGATAGTGAACGTAAAACAGTCGATGGGCTAGTGGAAAAAGCCTATGAATCGGCTAGCGACGACCGTCTAGACGGCCTACTCGAGTATTATGCTGAGGCTGAGCCCGGTGAGCGTGCTAATGAACTTTTTGCACTGCTAGGTACCGAATATGCTGACCTTCCTGAGGAGCTTGAGAAAGTCTATACCGAGTATTTTGACGATAGATCAGTGGTTGTTGGCTTGTATAATGAATATGACAAGACATTTGCTGAAGTGCAAGCCAAGCAGACGGCATTAGTTGACTCGCTTAATTCACTCGCGAGCAACATAGAGTCGGCCACAAAATCATATAACCAATCGATTGCATCACTTTCTGCTAGCATTGATAGTTTCAATACTAGAGCTAAGGCTGGCGATTTTAACTCCCAGTCTGAATTCAATACCGAAAGAGCCTCACTAGCTAGTCGTCAGGCTGAGTTAGATGCTCGGCGATCAAGTATTCAATCTGACATCGATACCTATGAAGATAAACGAAGCCAGCTCGGAGAGTTGTCTACGGTGGTTGATGGTCTGTACAGATCAATAAATGCAAACTTACCAGAAACTCCTTCTCTCTAATGGCGCGTAGTACAACGACATACATATGTCAGCAGTGTGCGGCCAGCTATCGCAAATGGATGGGCAGATGTGAGAATTGTGGTGCTTGGAATAGTCTCGTTGAGGAAGCCGCGCCAGCTGATGCGGGTAAATCTATCGTTAGCCGTTCTCAGGGTAAAGCCTTATCTCCACAGCTGCTTGATAGCATCGCTGACACTATCGACAGCTCACGCATCAAGAGCGGTATGACTGACCTCGATGCTGTACTGGGTGGAGGTTTTGTTGCCGGAGGAGTCGTACTTCTTGCTGGTCAACCAGGGATTGGCAAAAGTACGCTACTGCTGCAAGTCGCAACCCACATCTCCAAAGCGCAAAAAGTAGTTTATATCACTGGCGAGGAATCAGCCGCGCAGATAAAATCTCGCGCGCTGCGTCTCACCAAGGAAAAAGCCACGTATTTATCGTTGGTTAGTTCAACCCAAGCCGATGATATTGCCGCCACTGTCTCGACAGGTGAGTACGATTTAGTGATTGTAGACTCCATGCAAACGTTGACGGTCAATGAAGTTGCGAGTGCGCCGGGTACGGTTAGTCAGATTACCAATGCCACAAATATCATCATCCGGGCAGCTAAACAAAGTGGTACTGCGGTTATCATGGTTGGGCATGTCACAAAAGAAGGTAGTATCGCTGGTCCGAAGACTATGGAGCATCTTGTCGATGTTGTATTGCAGTTTGAAGGCGATCGTTACGGTGGATTTAAGATGGTTCGAGCAATTAAAAACCGTTATGGCTCGACTGCAGAGCTGGCGATATTTGAAATGGAGCAGACAGGACTTATGCCTGTTTCCAACCCATCGGCACACTTACTCGCTGAGCGCTCTGAAGCGGATGGATCAGTGATTTTAGCGACAATGGAAGGCAATCGAGCGCTGTTGGTTGAGATACAAGCACTTGTCACTCCTAGTAATTTCGGCTATCCTAAACGCACAGCGAGCGGTTTTGACCTAAACAGGTTAACGTTACTCATCGCGGTTATTGAAAAACGCACTAAGCTTACTTTAGCTGACAAAGATGTCTTTATAAATGTAGTCGGCGGACTTCGATTACGCGATCCCGCAGCTGATCTTGCTGTTTGTATGGCTATTTCTAGCGCCGCCGCTGAGCGACGTCTCGGTGAAGATATAGTTGTCTACGGCGAGGTGGGCCTTGGTGGTGAGATTCGGTCTTCGTTCGGTGCTGATAAACGCATCAACGAGGCCAAAAAACTTGGTTTTACCAGCGCGCTTGCTCCGGGCGGCACTTCGGACAAGTTTGTCACCCCGGTCGGTGATCTGCGGACCGCGCTCCAAAAACATCTTACAAACAAATCTTCATAAACAATTTATCTAAAAGAAAGGATGAATGAATGGAAACACTTACATTGCTTATCGTTAGCATTATCTTACTTGAGGCTAGCTATATAATTTACAAAGGTCGGACTATTAAACTTAATAAAGAAGTTGAGCGCTCATCAATCGTTTGTGACACAAGTGCACTTATCGATGGTCGCATCGTTTCGGTAGCTCAGTCTGGATTCTTGTCCGAGCAGCTGATAGTAACCAAAAGTGTCCTAAGGGAGCTTCAGTACATGGCTGATAAAGCAGATCATGACAAAAGAGAACGAGCTCGATACGGTCTCGACGTCGTCAAGCAGTTGCAGGAAATTACCCACATTTCAGTCGTGATACTTGACGATGGTGAAATAGATCCAGCTGGCGTCGATGAGCAACTCATTACGGTAGCTAAACAATATAAAGCCAGGCTTTGCACCACCGACTACAACCTTAACAAAGTAGCGGTTGCTGAGAGTATTATCGTCGTAAACGTCAACGAGTTAGCTCATGCCATACGTACTGTTCATCTACCGGGCGAGCATTTTGATGTGCTAGTGACAGATAAAGGACAGGGGCGCAATCAAGGAGTTGGCTATCTAGATGATGGTACGATGGTTGTTATCGATAATGCCAAAGGCTCGGTTGGTAAAACCGTCCCCATTGAAGTCACCCGTATGCTTCAGACTGAAGCAGGCCGTATGGTGTTTGCAAAAATGCAAAAGTCCACCGACAGCAGTGAGGCTAAACAAGTCGTCAACACTACTCAAAACGTGAAAAACAACAGAAAAACGTATCGCAAACAGGGCAAATCAAGGAAATCTCCAGAAGATGATTTAGTTGCATTAGCTAACGAATAGTAGCTATATTGCTGTAAACAATCCTCCATTGCACATGTATGCAGCGGAGGATTGTTTTATAGACTAAGAGCGTTTAATCAGATAGTTTTTTAGAAGCACGTCCTTCGTAGAGAGCTGAGTCGGTAACTTTTACGGTTACGTTAGCGTCATCTTTGATTTTATAGCTAACGCTGTAGGTACTACTGCCAGCACCACTTAGCGATTTAATGCTGTTGCCGTTAACGAAAAACTCGATAGTTTTTAGTGCGTGCGTGCCTTTGCTGACGTTAGCGTTTATCTTGTTCCCTTTGTAGGATACGCTTGTTACGAATGGTTTGACATCGTCACATTTATGTACGTTGTCATCTTCGTTTACGTCGTATTCAAATGGTGGAATATAGATAGTTCGCTCAGACACTGGGTCTTTGTATTTTTGGACATCAATAGTTATTTTAGCTGAGTCAGGTGTACAGTCAGTAGCTTTTCGTTTTGAGACACGATCAAACTCAATTTTGTCTGTTTGAACAGCCTGGTTCCGTGAATACCATGATGGGAATAGCTCACCTCCGATAGTTTGTAGTCCATCAGGTCGAGAGAACCAGTCTCCAGGACTCCAAGCATTGTCTTTTGCAAGTACTTCTTTATGGAGCGGTTCCATGATTTGGCTGATTGTAGGACCGATTGTGGATGAAAGTGCCTGACTCATTGGTTGTGTGTCGTGGTTGCCAACCCATACACTTAATGCCACATCTGGACTTGTACTCATCATCCAAAGGTCTTTAGAAAATTTACCAGCGTTCGAGGTACCAGTCTTTGTAAATGTTTTAACACCAGGAACATTTAAGCCAGAAGCACCAGGACCAAAGGACGGAGATCGTGCGCCATCGTCGCTGAGCATGTCAGCCAGCATGTAGGTAATTTGTGGGTCGATGACTTGTTTACCCTCATCCTTCCATTTTTTAATTGTTTGTCCATCAGCATTTTTAACTGACAGTACACTAGTGACTGGTTTGTGGACCCCCATACGAGCAACGGTGGCAAACGTGTTGGTGTGTTCATCTTGCTTAAGGCCACAACCACCTATTGAGGCGGCGAGACCGACGGTTGCATCGACACCGTCAGTACAGTAACTCTTGTCGCCCATAGAACGGATAGTGTCGAGTGTCGAGTCAACACCAGATATACGCATAGCTAATATCGCAGGTATGTTGCGGGACTCGGCGAGGGCATTCCGAATTTTCATTGGTCCTTTAAATTTATTATCGAAGTTAGCGACTGAGCTACCGTCATCCGTACGATAGATACTTTGCGGAATTGGGTTATCGGGAAGGATAGAACCCGTGCCATAGTTTAAACCTTCACGCTCTTTCATAAGGTTAGCGTAGACAAATGGTTTTATGCTCGACCCGGGCTGAATCCAAGAGGTTGCAGCATTGACTGCACCATAGTCAGCGTAGGTATAGTCTCGTGATCCGCGCATGGCAAGTATTTGTCCGGTTTTAACATCAATAACGGTTGAGGCGCCATTATCAAAATTTGCAATCGCCGGTTGATCTGAGTTAAACAAATCAACAATCGCTTTATCAACAATTTTTTGGGCTCTTATATCGAGTGTTGTTTTAATATTGAGACCACCAGCACCAACAGTTGCTTTACCAAGCTCAGCCTCTAGATCTGACTTGACCATTTGCACGAAGTGGGGTGCAGTAGTGTCTTTGTACTGATCTGACTCTGGTCGAACTTCATCTAATATAGATACTTCTCGTGCATTATCTGCCTCGCTCTCGGTTGCGTAACCTTGCTCTACCATGTAATTAAGTGTCGTTTTCTGACGGTTAAGGAGTGCTTTTTTGGAATCTGGATTTTCCATGGCTGTGTACGGGTTGAAACGACCAGGTTGCTGTGGAATACTTGCGAGGAACGACGATTCAGCTAGATTTAATTCTTTGGCATCTTTGTTGAAATAGGTTTTAGAAGCAGACTGTACGCCATTGCGCCGTCCACCATATGATGATTCGTTTAAGTATAGTGTCAGAATCTGGTCTTTGTTGTACGCCCGTTCAACTTCGATCGCAAGGATAGTTTCTTTTATTTTACGAGGAATACCACCCAGTGAGCGATCGCCGGCTTCATCTGCAAAAAATACTTGTTTAACCAGCTGTTGCGTGAGTGTGGAAGCACCTTGGGTGTCGCCACCACGGGCATTGTTAATCGCGGCACGCATGATGCCTGTAGGACTAAATCCACCATGTTTATAGAAATCTTTATCTTCGATAGCGATCGTGGCTTCTTTCATTGTCTCGGATATATCTTCTGATTTAATAACAAGTTTGTAGTCACCTGAACCTTTATCTTCCCAGATCAGCTTATCGTTACGATCGTAATATCTCGATACAGTCGTTTGAACCCTTCCACTTAGCTCACTCGGGCGGATGGCGGCGATTTCTTGGCGATAATAGGCAAACAATAGGCCAATAAAAGCTGTGATAAGTAGGACTCCGACTCCAGCGATTTTGAGACCCATAAATAGACCTTCGCGACTAAACCAGTAAGCAAAAAATCGCTTAGGATGAAGACGATACATGATCCGTTTAACAGGGTGCTTCGGTAGCGTCGCTAAGTATTCAGCTTTACGACGTTTACGCGAATCTTTGTTTGATTTGCGTCGATTATTGAGGTTAGAATACACATTCAAACCTTTAGATGACCTTGATGATCGCTTTTTGGACTTAGCCACTGATACACACTCCTTTTAGGATATAACTTATGATTCAGTATAACGCACAATGAATCCGTTTCATATCTCTAAGCAGTAGCGAAAATCCACCCTGGTGGATACCGTCAATTTGTTCTTGTGAGGAAGCATACCAGTAGGTACGGTGACGAACAAAACAAGTGGCTGGTGCCACCAGGTGGGTTTGCAGCTGCAAAGAGGTATGAAATGGGTTCATTCTATGCGCTAGTCGATACTTTCATTATTTGCTACTATCTACAGTAGTAACATTAAAGAAAGATATCCTGATGACCCTATCTGAAGAGCTGACCTGGCGCGGTTTTGTAAACCAAATGACCTACAAAGATATTACTGAGCTTGATGGCGATCCGATCAGCTTTTACTGGGGTGTCGATCCGAGCGCTTGTAGTATGCAGGTCGGTAATCTTGCGGCGGCTATGATGGTGCGACATTTTATCGACTATGGACATAAGGCTAACCTCCTTGTTGGTGGTGCTACAGGCATGATCGGTGATCCAGACGGTAAGAAAGCGGAGCGAGATCTCAAAACGCTAGATGAGATCAACGCAAATGTAGCTGGTATTTCAGACCAGTACAAAACCGTTTTTGCTGGCAAGGACTTCTCGATCGTAAACAATTACGATTGGTTCAAAGACATCAACTATCTCGATTTCTTACGTGACGTTGGCAAAAACCTCTCTATGACTCAGCTACTGGATAGAGACTTTGTCAAAAGCCGTATTGGTGAGGGTGGTAGTGGGATTAGCTATGCTGAATTCAGCTATTCTATGATTCAGGGCTACGATTTCTTGCATCTTTATCGTGAGTTTGGTGTGACGTTGCAAGTCTGCGGTGCTGATCAGTGGGGCAATAGCTTGGCTGGTGTAGAGATGATCAGAAAGCTTGAGTCAGTCGAAGCTCATGTCTACTCGACGCCGCTTATCGTCAATAAAACCACTGGTGTCAAATTCGGCAAAAGCGAAGACGGCGCTATCTGGCTTGATGAAAACCTCACCAGCGTCTATAGGTTCTATCAATTCTGGCTCAATGTCGATGATGCTGGCGTCGTAGATTATCTAAAGGTATATACGTTACTCTCGAAAGGAGAGATTGAGCACATAGAAAATGAGTCTCAGTCTGATCCATCTGCTCGCATTGCTCAGAAAAGACTGGCATATGAGGTGACAGCGATCGTACATGGCGAAAGACGTGCCCAGACTGCTGAAAGGGTTACAAAGCATATATTCACTAATGTTAGCTCTTCCAAATTAACCATAGATGATTTTGACATGCTTTCAGATGAGCTACCAACTGCTGAATCAGGAAATCTGAGCCAAATTTTAGTTGATTCAGGGGCGGCTGCAAGTAAAAGTCAGGCACGTCAGCTGATTTTATCAGGTGCCATATCAATTGAAGGTCAAAAAGTGTTTGAAGATATAGTACTTGAGTCATTAACTATACTTAAAAAAGGTAAAAACACATTTATACTCGTACGATAAAAGGTACACCAAGGAGCTACTGAGATGTCAAACTCCAGACAGCTACTCGTCGCAGATATCAAAGGTGTTGGCGAGAAAACCGCTGAAAAGCTTCATCATGCTGGTATTTACACCGCCGATGAGCTAATTCATTTTTTACCTCGCAAATACGAGGACTACTCTCAGTTAACGCAACTTAGTGACATAAAGCCAGGTAATGTCGTCGTGACCGGTCGGGTCAGCGCCATAGCTAGTAAATATGTACGACGTGGCCTCAACATCACTACTGCGACGCTCAGTGATGATTCAGCCAGTATCTCAGTAGCTTGGTTTAACCAGCCGTATCGGGCTAAACATTTAGCCTCAAATCAAAAATGGGTTATGTCAGGTGAATTTAGTTTTACAAAGAACAAATATCAGTTACTCAATCCGAGCGTTCGCAGCGATCAAGAAATTATTGATGAAGGTAGCCAGCTTGTGCCAGTGTACCGACAAGTAGCAGGTCTCAAGACGGCTCAGCTCAAAGCCATCGTTGAGCAGATCAGACCACTTATCACGATGTTACCGGAGCTACTGCCAGCGGCTATCCTGAAAAAATATCAGCTGAGTAGCTATGCCGATGCAATGCTTGCACTACATTTTCCAACCGATAGAGCTCATCTAGAGTCGGGTCGTAAACGCATTGCGTTTCAAGAGATATTAGAGCTACTCTATGCGGCTGAGTTAAATAAACAAGACACCATGCGACTTGATGCTTGGTCTATCGGGTTTAATAAGGACGATGCCGTGAAATTCTTGGGTGCGCTGCCATTTGAGCTCACGCCAGCTCAAAAAAAATCAGCCTGGGAAATACTACAAGATATCGAAAAAGATGTCCCAATGAATAGGATGCTCCAGGGTGATGTCGGAGCAGGCAAGACAGTCGTGGCTGGTATGGCGGCATTTATGGCAGCGCAGCGCGGATTTCAGACGGTATTCATGGCACCGACTGAGCTTCTAGCACGACAGCACGCTGTGACGTTAGAAAAGACCCTGAAACCACTCGGTATTTCAGTCGGCTTATTAACAGGTTCAGTTAAAAAATCAGCGAAAATAGCTTTGAAACAGCAGATTGAAGCCGGCGCGATAGCGTTAACTATCGGTACGCACGCTTTGATTCAGGATGACGTACAGTTTCATAAACTGGGATTTGTGATCATCGACGAACAGCATCGGTTTGGCGTCAAACAGCGTCAGCGACTGCTCGAAAAGTCATCTAAAATGCCACATATGCTCTCAATGACCGCCACGCCTATTCCGCGCAGTCTTCAGCTGACCGTCTACGGCGAGCTGAGCATCTCACTTATCAAGCAACGTCCAACCGGCCGAAAACCAATCATTACTGAGATTCAGTCTCCTATCGGTCGAACTCGACTCTATAAAGACATTGATCAGCAGATTGCAGCTGGTAGACAAGTCTATATCGTATGCCCGTTAATTGACGAGGGGCCAGACAACGAGATCAAAAGCGTGGAGGCAGAGCTTGAGATACTCAAAAAAACAGCTTTTTCGCACCGTAGACTTGGTCTGCTTCATGGCAAACTTGCCGCCGAGGACAAACAAAAGGTCATGGAGCAGTTTACTGCTGGGTCGCTCGATATACTAGTCTCGACGACTGTCATTGAGGTAGGCGTCGATGTGCCCAATGCGACAGTTATGATTATTGAAGGTGCCGAACGGTTTGGCCTGGCTCAGCTTCACCAGCTTCGTGGTAGGGTTGGGCGTGGTGAATATCAAAGTTACTGTTATTTGATTCCAACCGAGGCGAAGAGTCCATCACAACGTTTGCGTGAGCTGGAACGAAGCAACGACGGCTTTTATCTGGCTGAAAAAGATTTAGAGCTTCGTGGCCCTGGAGAGATTTATGGCAGGGCTCAGAGTGGCGCGCTCAATCTACAGGTGGCGAGCATCGGCGACACGCAGTTGCTTTACACGATTCAAGAAGCTATCAAATATGCAGCCGACAACAACATAGATTTGTTACACTATGAAAGCATGAAACAGCGCATTAACCATCGTCGACAAGTGACGACACTCAACTAATATGTATTCAGGAACTACCTTTCGCATCAAATCAGGCCGGGTTGTTGGTGCTCATCAAAAATTTGACCGCTCTGCGCGCAAAATCCTCACTGGATTACTGCCACACAATACTTTTTTCCCAACCATATTAGAAATATTACATTTCGAAGGAAAGCACGGACCTGATGGTATCAAATCCAAAAGTCCATCAGTTGACGAGCCGTGGCATTACATTGATCCGAAAAAGCCTGATGACATGGAACTCAGAACCCACATCAAAGATCATTATCAGAATCTCATAGACGCATTGGCGGCAAAGGACGAAGTTCGATCAGCCTATGAGGCAGCTTGGCTAGCACATGCGCTGACTGATGGTCTGACTCCTGCTCACCATTATCCACTCAGCGATAAAATCCAGGAGCTTTGGGGTAAGCCGAAAGAAGATCGGACAACCATATTTGCCAAAAATGTTATTACAAATGGCACTGTCAAAGAACGCGTTTCTAAAAACTGGCAATATTGGGGTTCACGAGGTGTTTTCGTATCACACATTATGTTTGAATGGGGTGTTGCATCTCACATTGCTTCTATGAAACTGTCAGTGTTTGAGCCAACTAAGATCCAGCTTAAAAATATCGAAGATACAGGCATAGATAACATGTTTATGACGCAGCTACAGAGAATATATGATCTCAATATGTATGAAGAATACTACAAACGTGGCTGGACGCGTAAGCTCGCCTCGCAGACGAAAAAGACCTTAGCGCCAGTGATTACCGAAACTATAACCCTAGCATGGTATGGAGCCGTACAAGCAGCCAGTAAGCAGGTGAACTTATGAGTCTCCGTATTACTGGCGGACAATTTGGTAGTCGAATTATAGCTACGCCAGATTCGAGCAAAACGCATCCGATGGGTGACCGCATACGTAGTTCACTGTTTAACATCCTCGGTGATCTATCCGGCGCACGCGTACTAGATGCTTTTGCTGGCTCGGGTAGTATGGGCCTGGAGGCGCTTAGTAGGGGAGCTACTCATGCAACATTTATAGAAAAAGACCGCGTTGCCAGTAAGATTATCGCTGAGAATGCAAAACTACTTGGCGTTAGTCATAGAGTATCTATTATTAATGCCAGTGTGGCCGGTTGGGACCAGACGACGAGTGAAACGAATCGTAAAAAGTTTGATTATATATTTATAGATCCGCCGTATCACGATTTGCAGTTATCCACAGTGAATCGGCTATCCAAATATGTATTACCAAACGGGCTTATGGTATTATCATATCCAGGTAGGGAGTCAGTGCCGACCGTTAATGGAGTTGTTGTGGTGGACAAACGTAGTTACGGAGACGCGGCACTGGCGTTCTACCATCTTGATACTGAAAATGATACAGTAGCTATGTCGAGTAAACACGTTTAGGAATTATATGAACTTATTTTTAACACTCCTTATTGCACACATCGCAGTCGCTTTCGCAAGCACTACACTTGCTGCATTCAGCCTGGCCGCGCCAAAAGTTATGTCTGATAAGCTCAGCGCACTCTGGGTCGGCTACGGAGCTACAATTATGTCAGGTGTCGGACTATTCATCATGGTTCCGTCTACTCTAGGTCGAAGCTGCTTGATGATGGCAATCCTCACGCCACTAGTCATAGCCGCTCACTACAAAATCCGCGCCACATCACTACAGACTTCTTAGCTCTATCTGATATAATAATTTAGTCGCCATTCTATGGCAGAGTTACGTGCACCTTATATAACTGTTAAACTTAAAATAATCTATAAGCTTACTGATGTGGCGGCTGCGTGAAACGCAAATATGTGTAGACACGCGTGTCCATCGATTAGCTATATAGGTGAGATAAAATTAGGTTTAACGAAAATTTACGCGGATGTGGTGGAATTGGTAGACACGCATGCCTTAGGAGCATGTGCTTTCGAGCGTGAAGGTTCAAGTCCTTTCATCCGCACCAAATGAAAATACGGATCGGCTGGTCCGTATTTTCATTTGGTTTTGATTTTGGGTAAGCTCATCGGATAACTATACGAAGTTTATTACTACTGGCTAGAAATTCTAATTGAGATAAATTTACTAATTGAGACTGCTATACTAGTTACTATGCCTCATATACATACTGGTCCTGGGATGCATGATCTAACGACTAGCGCATTAGTTTTCAAGATTGACTCAGATGTCCCTAAAGTTTTGTTTCACATGCACAAGAAGCAGAATAAATTAATGAACCCCGGCGGTCATGTTGAGTTAAACGAAAACCCATGGCAGGCTATACTGCATGAACTTGAAGAAGAAACCGGTTACGCTGCCCATCAGCTGAAGATATATCAGCCTCCTTGGGCTATCAGTTCACTCTCAGGTGCTATATCGCATCCAATTCCTTTTTGCGTTAATACTCATGAGATTGGAGATACAGATCATTTTCATACAGATATGACATATATATTTAGTACTGACTCGTATCCTGAAAATCAAGTGGGTGAAGGTGAGTCATCTGATTTGAGATGGCTTACCTATGATGAAGTTGAACAATTGGATGATTCAAGCACGGTGTTGACAGTAAGAGACTATACGTTACGAGCATTTAAAGAATGCTTAACGTGGGATAGTGTATTGTTGGATAACTATAGTGCTTAAATATGCAACTCACTAAATACCAGCACGCCTGCTTCGCGATAGAAAAAGATAACAAGCTACTGCTAGTTGACCCAGGTAATTTCACAACTGATCTTCCAAAATTAGAAAACATCAAAGTCGTAGTCATTACCCATGAACATCCTGACCATTGCGACCCAGAATTAATCAAAAGACTCGTAATGGATAACCCACAGCTAACAATCTATACACACAAAGATGTTGCAGCTAAACTACCTAGAAATCTCCCAGTTCAGCTCGTAAAATCAGGCGATGTCATTAAAGCGATTGAGTTTACGCTAGAATTTTTCGGTACCAAACACGCTACGATCCATTCATCAATTCCGCAGATAAATAATCTTGGGGTGTTGATAGACAACAAAGTGTATTATCCAGGCGATTCATTTACTAATCCTGAACGTCCGGTACATACACTGCTGCTGCCAGTATCAGCTCCTTGGATGAAACTATCCCAGTCAATAGATTTTCTTAACCTAGTAAATCCCCAGCTCGCCATCCCAACACATGATGCGATACTATCAGATAGTGGCAAACAAATTGTCGATAGAGTAATAGGTGATACTATTTCAACGACAGCGAAACACTATGAGCGTGTTAATGACCAGGCTATAGATCTAGCATAACTGTACATCGTCGTATCTGAAGGGTATAGTACATGACAATCTATGGAAAACTACGACCAATTATGTCAAACATGCTCATCACGCTCAAAACTTGAGAAGCTAAATCTCGCACGCATACAGGAGATAGACACCTGGTCTAGTAATGTCAGATATTCAGATGGCATGGGTCATATCGTGATGAGTAAAGTATTACCGGAAGCAATAGAGCGTTGTAACGGTCCGACCAAACCAAGGGGATTTATCGGATCTCGGATGTGCGGCGCTGGTTTATCGATAATCATGGTTGGAAAGTCTGACGAGATTTGCATCTTGCCAGAGCGCTATAATTCACTTGAAGAAATCAAAAATAGTATTGATCGAGCAGAAAAAACACGCCAATCACCCTTACTTCCAGTCGGTAATT